>Ga0181379_1000133_pt1 | contig 36570 bp, 64 predicted proteins | sample 2SPOviralmetaG_FD_130115 | JGI IMG/M metagenome (GOLD analysis project Ga0181379, IMG submission 130115) | Marine viral communities from the oligotrophic San Pedro Time Series (SPOT) site, San Pedro Channel, CA, USA - 2 SPOT_SRF_2009-07-10 | ecosystem: Environmental > Aquatic > Marine > Strait... | reverse complement strand
TTAAAAAACATAATTCAAAGAGATTAAATTATGAAGCAATAAAACAATCTATTGAGTATCATTCTGATTACCATATTAAACCTGTATTAGATAAGAATTTATCTATGATAGAGGAGGTAAATGAGTTTATTAAAGAATGTAATATACCAGATGATAAAGTTTGGGCAATGCCTGCAGGTGATACCAGAGAAAGTTTAATGGAGTCATATCCTGAGGTAATGAATTTTGTAAGAGATAGAGGTTGGAGATTTACAGGTCGTTCTCACATTATGGCTTTTGATACTGAGCGTTGTGTCTAAAGAAGAAGCACTTGAGTTATTAGAAGAGATTAAAGAAAATGTAGGGGTTTGTTGTGCCATAACAATGGATCCTGATGATGTTTTAGTATTAATTGATAAATTAGAAAAATATATAGAAAATGTATAAATATAATGCAAAATTAGATAGAGTTGTTGATGGAGACACTGTTGATGCTCTTGTAGATCTAGGGTTTGATACTTGGAAAAAAGTAAGAATTAGAATGCATGGAATGAATGCACCTGAATCAAGAACTAGAGATTTAGAAGAAAAAAAATTAGGATTAGCTGCTAAAGCAAGGCTTATAGAATTATTAGGTGATGGTGATTTTATTTTACAATCTCATGGGGTAGGAAAATATGGAAGATGTTTAGGTACTTTATGGATAGGAGATAATGATATAAATAAAACATTAATAACCGAAGGTCATGCAACAGAATACCACGGTGGAAAAAGATAAATATGAGATATTTTAGAACATTAAGATATAGATGGCAAAAATACAGACGCAAGAGTGTTTGGGATTTATGAAGCATATAACCCAACACCCAATTAAAAAATCAGATTTAGGATTTCATGGTAATTTATTTGGGGGAAAATTATTAGCTTGGTTAGATGCAGCAGCAGCTTCTTTTGCAGCTGAATATTGTGATACACCTCGTATGGTAACTAAAGCAATAGATAAATGTGTTTTTAATAAACCAGCTCGTGAAGGTCAACTACTTAAAATTTATGGGAGAGTAGATGCTGTTGGTGATACTTCAATAAAGTTATATATGGAAGCACGATCCCATAATGTTTATAACGGTAAACAAAACGTTATACTTGCGACAAATATTATATTCGTCAGGATCGATGAAATGGGGGATTCAATACCTATAAGCGATAGAGTTAGAAGTAAATTTAATAATTAAAATAAAAAGTTATGTTAAAAATAGATAATAAAATATATTTAAGTTGGAGTGATGTTGAAGATTTAGTTGAGGTTTTATGTGAAAAAATCGCAACAAAGATCCCAAATATAACTCATATATCAGGTTTAGCTAGGGGTGGATTAATACCCGCAGTATTAATTTCACATAAATTAAACCTTCCCTATACAGATAAAATATTATGGTCAGATGATAAAGTAATAAGAAATACTTTACTTATTGATGATATTTGTGATAGTGGAGAAACATTACTTAACCATGAAGCAGCTATAACAGCTGTTTTACATCATAAACCACATACATCAAAATTTACACCTACAGCTTATGCCCAAAGATTTGAAGGAGATGAATGGATTATATATCCTTGGGAAAGAAAAGATTCAAAAGCTATTCAAGATTATAAATTACCATAATATTTATAATTAAAACATTATGGTATATTTTTGCAATATGGATTATGACTCTGATTCTGATAAATGGTGGATTGACGCTTTTTATAATTGGCCTTCTTATGAAACTACTAGAACTTGGTATGATACTAAAGCAGATGCTTATGTTTTTTATAATTCAATAGTAAATAATACCCCCTAATATGTCAGATCCAATTAAATACGCAGAAGAATTACCAGATAATGCTGTTTTAAAAACCACAACAGCCGCAGGAGTATCAAACGTAAACTATGGTCCTACTTCAACAACAGGTTGGTATAATGGTTTAAGAACAACTGGGTATACTATTGCAAAAGGAGTAGAGGGAGCCTCACCTCATATTTATTCCCCTGCAGATGATGCCGGGGTTATTCAATTTTGTAATACAACAATATCACCATCCCCGTCATCAACAATCACTACAATAGATGAAGCTTTAGATTATATTTCTACTACTGATTATATGATTTTTCATGGAACAGATAATATAGATAATTTTCCTGTAGGTTTACCTATGGATGGGTTATCATCTTACTTAGACGCACAAATCGACGTTAGTGCAGGGACAACAGGTGAATGGAAAGATGTAAGTGGAAATGGTTTATGTTTTTATATATATGGTACTCAATTATCTAGAACTTCTTTAGGAGGATATACAGGTTTTCAATTTAATGACTCGGGATATTATCAATGTAATGATAAGTATGGTGCTGTTAATATAGGAGGAGATTGTACTATAGTTATGTGGGTTTGGTGTACTGATATAGCATCAAGAGATACCATTTTTGAAAAAGCAGGAAATGGAGGTACTTCATATCAATGTTCAGTAGCTATTACTTGGGAAACAAATCAAGCATTTTCTTATTACTCAAGAAAAACTGATGCTTATGATCATGCAGGTACATCAGCTTGTGATACTAATGGTGGTGAAGGTGCTTGGACTATGATGGCTATTAAAATGAGTACAGGTTTAACTTCAACCGCAAGAACTGGATTTTACTCTAAAAATGGAGCTAATTGGACTGCTAATTACAATTCAAGGAGTAACACAGCATTAGTTAGAGGACAACAAATTAGAGTTGGATATGGTTATGCTGGTCCCGTAGAAGGATCAAATGGTATTGGAGCTTTATTAACATATAATAAAATGCTTTCTAATACTGAAATAGATGAGGTTTATGATGCTATGAAAGGAAGATATGGACTAAGTTAATTTAGTTTGGATATCCTTAAATTAATTCGTATATTAATAATAATAAAAAGTTATAAAAATGGCTAAAAAACAAGACAAAGAAGTTCATGAAAAATTAGAAGTTGTACAAAAGGGTTTTGCAAATGGGGTTGCAACTAACTTTCCTTTAAATGATAAGCAAAAGGAAGAAATGATAGAAAAAGCTACTAAAGCATATGGAGAATTTTTAACTGCATTAGATTGTGATTGGGAAAATGATCCTAATTCAAACGATACACCTAGACGTGTAGCTAAAGCATATGTAAATGATTTATGGGCTGGTAGATATACTCCAATGTCTCCTATTACATCTTTTCCTTCAGATGGTTATGATGGAATTATAATCGAAAGAAATATTCCATTAACATCTATGTGTTCACACCATCATCAAACAATTAGTGGTGTAGTTCATATAGGTTATATAGCTGGAGAAGAAGGTCAAGTAGTTGGGTTAAGTAAATTAAATAGAATTGTTGAATTATTTGGTAGAAGGGGTGCTATTCAAGAACAACTAACATCAGCTATTCATAATGCAGTTGATAAAATTACTGATGGAAATAGAGGTGTTATAGTAACTATAGTTGCAGGACATAATTGTGTTTCTTGTAGAGGAGTAAAACATCAAGGAGCAGGTATGGTAACAACAAAAGCATCAGGAGTATTTAGACAAAATACTAATTTAGCAAGAAAAGAATTTTTTGACAGTTTAAAAATTAATAATGGAGGACACCAAATTTAAAAGTTATGAGTAAAGATTTTAATAAGTTTATGAAAAAATCACCAAATGTTCCATTTGTAGATGAAGTAGAAACATTTAATGCTACAATGGGTAAACCCAACAATTATGAACCAACAATACCAGAAAAAAAAGAATGGCAGTTTGTTTATGATTTTATTCTTGAGGAACTTGAAGAATACAAAGTTGCATGTGAAACAGGTAATATTGTTGAGGTTCTTGATGCTTTATGTGACATTGCCTATGTTTCAGTGGGTAACGGAACTATGCTACATGGTCTTAAGGATAAAATATGGCCAGCATATCAAGAAGTACAAGGGTCGAATATGTCTAAAGCTTGCTCAAACGAAGAGGAAGCACAAGCAACAGTGGAACTCCGTTCCAAGGAGCAAAATGAACCATGTCACTACGAAAAGGTTGGTAAATATTATATTGTCTATAGAACACGTGATAGAAAAGTAATGAAAAATGTTAATTATTATAGACCAGACCTAAAACAATTTTTCACTAAAAAAGAAATTAATAACATTTAAATTAAATAAAGGTTTTGTATAAAAAATGTTTTGCACAAAGAATTAAAGGAAATAATTTTTTAATCCATCTTTGGGATGATGAAGGTTATAAAAAAATTGAATGGACTAATCAAGCTTATATAGAGTGTGATGAGTCTCAATCTTCACATACAGGTCTAAATGGTGAATCATTAAAAAAGATATCAAATTGGAAGTCTGATAATTCAAAACTTCACTTTCATGATATGACTCCATATCAAAAGTTTTTAGTTGAAAAATATGGTATTAATGATGAACCTTCAACTACACAAAAAGAATTTTTCTTTGATATTGAGACAGAAATGGGTGACGCCCTTACTGAGGATTATATAAAATCGGCACCTAAAAAAGTAACATCAATTGCTTGGTATGATAAACAAGTTGATGAGTGGGCTATTTTAATTTTAGATCCTAAGTCTAAATTATCAAGAACTAAAGCTAAAACTAAAGAAATTATACCCTGTGCTACTGAAGAAGAATTATTATTAAAATTTTTAGAAAAATTTAGGGAAATTGATCCTGATATAATAGTAGGGTGGAATAGTGATTATTTTGATGTCCCTTATTTATATTACAGAATGTGTAATGTTTTAGGACAAGATATTGCTCGTTATTTATCTCCTATTGGTTATGTTAGAGAAACACCGTGGTTTAAAGATCAATACATTCAAATAGCAGGTGTTGAGTCTTTAGATTATATGCGTTTACATAAGAAATTTAGTTGGGCGGATGAACCATCATTTAAATTAGATGCAATTGGTGAAAAATATGCTAAAATTAAAAAAATAGAATATGAAGGTAATTTAGATAAATTATTTGAAGATGATCCACTTAAATTTATACAATATAATTTTCGAGATGTTGAGATATTAAAAGTATTAGATGAAAAACTAGAATATCTATCATTAGTAAAAAATCTAGCTCACAAAGGTAAACATAATTATAGTGAAGTATACGCTAATACTAAAACACAAGATGGAGCAATTTCAGCTTATTTATTAAGTAAAAAAACAATTCCCCCTGCTAAAGATCGTAATCCCCTATCAAAAAAGAATTATGCTGGAGGTTATTTATTTTGTCCTAAAGCTGGAATTTATAATTATGTATTTGATTTAGATTTAACTTCACTATATCCTTCAATTATAATGACTGTTAATATTGGTAAAGAAACAATGGTAGGTAGAATTATTGATGCTGACGATAGAAATAATCGTTTAGGTTTAAATGATTTAAAAAGTAGAGATTATGCTGAAGAATTAATTGTTGAAAATCTTAAACGAAGTAGAAATAAAATTACTGTAGGTAAATTAGTTAATACTATAGAAAATAATGAATTATCAATATCAGCTAATGGTGTAATGTTTGCAACTAATCGTGAATCCGTGTTATCAACTATATTAAAAAAATGGTTTGATGAAAGGGTTAAGTATAAAAATGCAATGAAAAAAGCATATAAATCTGGAGATAAAGAATTGGGAGCTGCTTTTCATATGAAGCAATATACAATGAAAATTTTACTTAACTCGTTATATGGTGCAACAGCTTTAGGTAGTTTCAGGTATGGTAACGTTATATTATCTGAAGCTATAACGCTTAGTGGACAACGTATTATACAAGAATCTGCACTATCAGCTAATAGAGAAATTAATAAAGAAATAAAAGTATAATGAAACATTTAGAAGATACTCCATGGTGGATTTGTGATTCTGAAGATACTAATTATGTAGCATATTCAGATACAGATTCAATTTATATACATGCTGAACCTTTATTAAGACATAGATATAGTGATTTTGATGAAATGTCTGAAGAGGATAAAGATAATAATCTAGAAACTATAGCAATGGATTATGAAAAAATAGTAACAAAATCTTATGATTCATTAGCATCTGATTGTTTTAATGCTAAGGGCAAGCATAGACTTGATATGAAAACTGAGTGTGTTATTAGAGCAGCTTATTTTAGAGCAACTAGAAGATATGCCCAATGGATTACTAAACAAGAAGGTATCGTAAAGGAATCACTTGATGTTAAAGGTCTTGAATTTAAAAAAGCAAATTTTCCACCTGTATTAGGTAGATTCTTCCACAGTGCTTTAGTTGATGTTTTAAAAGGAACTAAGCAAGATGAAATTGATGCTAGAGTTAAAAAATTTAAAACAGAGATATTAGGAGGAGCTATTCCATTAACTGAATTAGGTAACCCAACATCAGTTAAAACACTTAATAAGTATACTGAACGTAAAGCAAGAGCAGGAGAAATGTTTACAGTAGTAGCTAAAGGAGCCCCAGCAGCTGTAAGAGCAGTTATTAGATATAATGATTTACTTAAATTTTGGGGGTTAAATAAATCTCACAATCAAATTACTCAAGGTGATAAAATTAAATGGATTTATTTAAAACCTAATGCTTATCAAATAGATGCAATTGCATTTTTGGAATATGATCTACCAGAAAAAATACGTTTATTTATTGAACAACATGCTGATAGAAAAAAAATATTTGAATCAATTTTATTAAATAAATTAGAAGGATTTTATAATGATTTAGGGTGGACTTTAAATTTAAACCCTTATAAAGAATTATTTTTTAAATTTTAATATGGCAAAAGATAAACCTGATATGTTTGCAGAAAATAAGGCAATTATGCCTTATGGAGATAGTGTAGGAGCACCTGCTATTAGACCTACTAATATTGGTGCCTTTAAACAAGAAAAAATTACAAAAACTAATCATTATTTTGAAGCTCGTTTTAATGAAATAAAAGATGAATATAAAAAATTATTAGAAGCTTTTAAATGGAATGATTTAGTTTATAGTAGTGATTTTAGATTTGAACCTATAAAAGGTCATACTTATCATTTATACCAAAAAGAAGATGAAACATTATTTTTATCACTAATAGAACCAGATGAATGGGATATGATTTTTATAGGATCATTTGAAATGGGTTCTGATGATAAATGGAATAAAATAAATTAATAATATGAAAATACTAGCTTTAAGTGGGGGAGAACATAGTTGTGGTGTAGCATATTTAGAAGATGGAAAACCTATATTTGCTTTTGAAGAAGAAAGATTTAATAGAATTAGAAGTTATAAAGACTATTATAACAATCTATTCAGATACCCTTGGCAAAGTGGACAAAATGTTTGGTATCATAAAGGTTTTGATTGGGAAAGTATAGATTATGTAGTAACTTATTATGATGCAAGAGTAAGTGAAGAGATTTGGGATGGTATTGGTTTAGGCCCTTTTCCTAAAGAAAAATGGATCAGAATTAACCACCATGAAGCCCATTGTAATTTAGCTTATTATTGTAGTGGGTTTGAAGAAGATACACTTGTAATTTCTATTGATGGAGCCGGGAATGATGATTGGGGGAAATGTTACTTAGGACATAACGGAGATTTAAAATTAATTAAACAACATTCTTTAAAAACTAAATCTTTAGGTCATTATTATTGTATGCTTACTGAATTATTAGGATTTAGAAGAATAAAAGATGAAGGAAAAATTGTAGGATTATCATCTCATGGAAAATATGTTAATTGGATATATGAAGCTTTTAATGAATGTGTTACTTTATCACCTCAAACAAATAACACTGATTTAGATCATCCTATAGACACTGAATATAATACACGAAAAATATATGAAGATTTTCATAAACTATTTGTAGATAAAAACCCATTATTATGTGATGGACCTCATTCATATAGACCAGAAGACTTAGCTTATAATGGTCAGTTAGTTTTTGAAGAAAAAGTATTACAATTAATTAATTTTTATCACAAACAATACCCTAATGTTAAAAAAATTGCTTTAGCTGGTGGTGTTTTTGCTAATGTAAAACTAAATAAAAGAATAAATGAATTAAATTGGGTTGATGAAGTTTTTATTGCCCCACCTATGGGAGATGAAGGTTTACCTTTAGGTGCTGCTTTAGCAACTCACAAATTAAAAAACTCAGATTTTAAACCATTTAAGTTAAAAGATATTTATTTAGGAACATCTTTTGATAATATAGATATTAAAAATTATAATCTACCACACTCATGGAGCAACTATGCTTTTGGAAAATTTGAAGAAAATTCTGAAAAATATAATATTAGACCTTATAATGAAGAATCATTAGCTTATGATTTAAAAGAAGGTAAAGTAATAGGATGGTTTAATGGGAGACATGAACATGGTCCAAGAGCATTATGTAATAGAAGTATAATTGCTGACCCAAGTGTACCTGGAACTTATAAAAAAATTAATGATAGATTACAAAGGAATGATAATATGCCCTTTGCTCCTGTAGTATTAGATGATTATGCTAATAAAGTATTTTGTGTTAAAAAATCTAAATACACAGCTGAATTTATGACTATGTTATATGATACAAGAGAAGAATGGTACGACAGAATCCCAGCAGTAGTCCACCCAGTTGATAAAACAGCAAGAATACAAATAGTAACTAAAGATTCAAATTTTAAATTTTATAATTTATTAGATTGTTTTAGAAAAATAACAGATATTCCTGTTTTATTAAATACTAGCTTTAACATACATGGTGAACCTATAGTTTGTCGTCCTGAAGAAGCTTTCGTACATTTGGATAATGGAATAGTGGATAAACTAGTAATAAACAACAAAACTTACACTAAAAAATGATAAATAAATTAACACTTCAATCAATAATAAATAAGTATTATCTTGGGTTAAATGAATCTGTTAAATGGGTAATTGAAAATAATTCAATTAGTATTGACTTTATGACACCTACTAAAGATGTTATTGGGAATGTTTCTTGTAGTGATTTCCAACTAGAAGATAGCAAATTAGCAATCTATGATACTAAAAAACTATCAAGTTTAGTTAATATATGTAATGGAGATTTACTTTTAGAACTAGAAAAAAACAACGCTATTTGTACTAAATTAAAAATATCAGATTTAAATTTTAATCTTAATTACGCTTTATCTGATCCTTTATTAATAAATAAAGTAGGTGAAGTAACAATCCCAGAATGGGTTGTTGAATTAGATTTAACGTCTGAAGATATTGATAATATTATTAGAGCAAAAAGTGCATTATCACAAGTAGATAATATGTTAATTACAACTACAACTAATTTAGATAATGAAAATGTAGTTGAATTTGTATTTGGTGATGAATCAGGACATAATAACAAGATTACTTACCAAGTTCAAGGAGACATTAAAGAAACTAATATTAAATTACCATTTAATTCTGATACATTTAAAACAATCCTCCAAGCAAATAAAGATATGGAAGGTGGTAAAATGTATTTAAGTAGTATGGGTTTAATTCAATTAGAATTTTCATTAGATGAAATTACTTCAAAATATTTTGTAGTAAGGAAAGCAGAAACGGAATTTTAACATACGTATAATAAATTGACCTAAGGGCGCACGTTTTATTTTTATTAATCGATGATCGAAAGACATCACAAAACCAAATGATATGAGTACATTATTTTATGAACACACCCCATTCGATATTTTATATCGAAATTTTTTCAAAGCAGACGAACAATTCGCTCCTGCATTAAATTCAAAACAACCCCATCCTTTAGACATTTACTACGATCAAGAAGGTCTTTACTTCGAGATTGCATGTACTGGTCTTACAAAAGAAGATATTTCAATTGAAATTGAATCTGATGTATTAAGGATATCCTATTCCAAACCAAAAGACGAAGACCAACTTGATCTATCAGGTTATATTTACCATGGTTTGAGTAGAAAATCATTCAGTTTAGGATATAAAATTGCTCCTAAATTTGATATGAGTAAAATTGATGCTGAAATGGAAAATGGATTATTGAAGATTTCAATACCATTAACTAAAGAAGCAAAACCGAAAGCAGTTAAAATTAAATAACCTAAAAGCGCCCTTTAGGTTGGTTTATATTATAAACTTTCGTATATTACCGTTATAAATAAATAAAAATTAAAGTTATATGGCAAAAATCACAGACCCAATTCTTCAACCTTATTTTGTAGGAAAAGATACACATTGTTATACAGTATATGAGGTAGTAACACCTCAAGCTAAATACCTTGAAAAGGGTAGTGAAGGGAAAGATTACGAAAAACCATTAGGACATTATTCTTCATTTGGAGCTTCTTTACAAAAGATAGCAACATTAAAACTAAATAATGAAAAAGATCATTATAAGAGTATAAAAGAATATGTTGATAGATGGGATGAATTATTAATTGAATTAAAAAAACTACAAAATTATAAAGGACTATGAAATTAGAAGCACTATTTAATGCTGTTATTGTTAAACCAATAGAAGCAGAAGAAACTCAACACGGTAACATTATTGTTCCTGATATGGGTAATGAAAAAAATCAAACAGGTGAAGTTATATCTGTTGGACCAGGACAAAGCACTATTACTGGGGAATTTGTTAAAACTATTAGTAGTGTAGGGGATGTAGTAGTACTACCTACACAAGGTTTTACTAAATTACCATATGATGGTGAAGAGTATTGGGTAGGACCAGAAAATCAAATATTAGCTAAAATTAACAAATAAAAAAGAAAAAATGCCACTATACACAAATAAAGAAGTAAAATTCGGACCAGAAGCAAGAGCAGAAGTTATGGAAGGGATTAATATCCTAGCTGATGCCGTTGTATCCACATTAGGACCTAATGGAAGAAATGTATTAATAGACCATAATGGTTATGATGACAATTATAGACCAACCCATACTAAAGATGGTGTTACGGTTGCTAAACACATCACAGTTCATGGTTTAGTTAAAAATTTAGGAGCTCAATTGGTAAAACAAGCAGCAACTAAAACAAATGAAAAAGCAGGTGATGGAACAACAACCTCAACTCTTTTAGCACGTGAGTTAGTTAAGGGAGGGTTAAACCATCTTAATAATGGGGAAAACGCTAATGAAATAAAGCGTGATATTGATAAAGCTGTAAAAGAAGTTATTGATGTTATTAGAGACAACATTTCAAAAGAAATTTCATCTGAAGAGCAATTACAACAAATAGCAACTGTATCAGCAAATAATGATATTGAAATTGGAAATTTAATCTCTACAGCTATTGAAAAAGTAGGTAGAGATGGAGTTGTGCATATTGAAGAATCTAAAACAGGTGAAACATATTTAGAAACTGTTGAAGGGATGCAGTTTGACAGAGGATACAAATCACATTTCTTTGTTACAAATAACTCTGATATGAGTTGTACACTTGAAGATGCTTATGTCTTAATTGCTGATCATAAATTTACCCAAGTTAAAGATTTGTTACCTATTCTAGAAGGTGTTTCAAGCGCAAATAAATCATTATTAATTATTGCTGATGATATTGAAGGAGAAGCGTTAGCTACTCTTATTGTTAATAAAGCAAGAGGAATTCTTAAAGTAGCAGCAATTAAAGCTCCTGATTTTGGAGATAGAAAAAAATTAATCCTTGAAGATATAGCTAAATTAACAGGCGGTCAAGTTTTTGATAAAAATAAAGGAATGAAACTTGATAAATTTAGTTATGATTGGTTTGGAGAAGCACGTGCTGTAACTATTACAAAAGAACAAACAACTATTGTTGATGGTAAAGGTAATGCTGATGATATAAATGAGCATGTTTCAAATCTTCAGGCTCAAATTGATAAAGAAGATACTCCATACATTATAGAACATTTACAATCTCGTTTAGCAAAAATGATTGGTGGTGTTTCTATTGTTCATGTTGGAGGTCATACGGAAATTGAAATGAGAGAGAAGAAAGATAGAGTTGATGATGCATTACATGCAACAAAAGCAGCACTTGAAAATGGTATAGTACCAGGTGGGGGAGCTGCACTATTATACGCTTCTAATGGGTTAAAAGATGATACCATAGGATATAGAATTGTTAAAAATGCATGTAGAAAACCATTTAACCAAATATTAGTTAATGCTGGTTATGATAATACTCGTGCTGAAATGTTAGCAATGGATCTTTGCAATAGTGGAGATGGTTATTGGACAGGTTATGATTTAAGTAGAGGTATAACTGTTAATATGGAAGAAGCTGGAATTTTAGATCCTACAAAAGTAACAGTAACTGCCCTTGAAAATGCAGCTTCTGTAGCAGGAATAATTCTTTTAACAGAATGTGTAGTAGTTGATCACCCTGAAATTAAAGACCCAGTTCCAGAAACTTCTGCTCCAATGATAAATATGTAAATTATGGAAAAGAAAACAGTTGAACATAATGAATTGATTGCCACAAGAGTACCACCTGGAGACAGGTGGTCACTCCAAGGTGATCCTAAAAAAGAAATATTTCCTAATTTAACAGATACTTTAGAAGCATTTTACCACCAAACTAATTTTAGTGGTGCTTATAGATTAGATCCTATGGATAGTAAATTATATGCAATACAAACATCTAAAGTAGAAGTTAAAAAAGAAGCACCAAAAACTTATGGTATGTATGGTGAATTTAGACAAGGTATTTAAGTTTGGGCATTTAAATAAGTTTTCGTATATTATATAAAATAAAAGTTATGAAAGATCACGGATTACTAGTAGAAAAATATCGTCCTACTAATATAGATAATTATGTAGGAAATGAAAGTATTAAAAAATCAATATCAAGTTATATTAATCAAAATGATATTCAAAATTTAATATTTTACGGACCTGCAGGAACTGGTAAAACAACTCTAGCAAAATTAATTGTTAAAAATATAGAATGTGATTATGTTTATATTAATGCCTCTGATGAAAGGGGTATTGAAACAATTAGAGATAAAGTATCAGGATTTGCTAGTACAATGTCATTTAAACCTCTTAAGGTTGTTATATTAGATGAAGCAGATTTTCTAACTATACAAGCACAAGCATCATTAAGAAATGTAATTGAAACATTCTCTAGAACTACACGTTTTATTTTAACTTGTAATTTTATTGAACGTATTATAGATCCTTTACAATCAAGATGTCAAACATTAAAAATTATACCACCAAGTAAATTAGATGTAATAAATCATTTAATGAAAGTTGTACAAAAAGAAGGTATAAAGTGTAGTGTTAGTGACTTAGAAACAATTACTAATAATAACTACCCTGATGTTCGTAAGATGCTTAATACAATACAAGTATCTACAACGAATAACAAAGTTAATTTAGACACAACAGCATTAGTATCATCTAATTATATGACAAAAGTATTAAAAGAATTATCTTATGATAAGCCAAGATTTAATACTATTAGACAAATAATTGTAGATGCAAATGTTCAAGATTTTGAAGAATTATATAGATACCTTTATGATCATGCTCACATATTTGCTTTAGGTAAAGAAGGAATGGTAGCATATCATATTAATGAATACTCATACCAATCTAATTTTAGAATTGATAAAGAAATTAATTGTATGGCATTAATAAATCAGTTAATTAATGTTTAATGAGGAAATTTATAGAATTTGCTTTAATATGGTATAGTCAACAAATGGCAATCCCATTTTGGGTAATAGGGCATGTACATTTAAGTTTAAATGTATATAAAGACTTACATGAAATAATCGCTAGTGTAGGTTTAAATATTTTAGTAGCGATAGGATTTATAATAGATTTTAAAAACCAAAATAAAAACAAAAATGGCTAAACAACAACAGCAACAAATGAACATGAATGTAGATGTTAAAAACACTACATCAATTGAAACTCCTGATGGTGGAGTAATTTTTCAACAAGGAGTATTATTGCGTAAAGTATCTAAATTTGTAGTAGGTGCTGAAGAGGATGCAATTATGCCTATTCCTGTATTTTTTGATCCTACTACAGGAAAAATACTAACATCAACTATCCCAGTTGAATTAAGAGATGAATATAAAGATCATACTATAGCATAATGCACCACGAACCAATGCACTTTATTTATGAGACTAAATGTCTTTTCCCTGAATTCTTTTATAAGAAAAGATGGTTAGATATAGGATCGGCTAATGGAAATCCCCACCCAACATCTCATATTAAAGACTGTGAGTGGGTGGGTGTTGACCTAGAAGACGGACTGCATGTTAGTTGGGTTGGTAGAGGACATGATTATAGAAGTGATGAAAGATTTGATGTAGTATCAGCATTTGAAGTATTTGAACATGATCCTTTTTATGATTTAACAATTGCAAATATGATTAATCATTTAAAACCTAACGGTATGTTTATTATGACTTGTGCTGGGTTAGGAAGAGTAGAACACGGTACTTTAAATTCAGACCCCATTGCATCACCATTTACAACTAAAATAGATGGATGGGCTAACTTTTACCAAAATAGAGCACCTATTGATTTTAAATCAGTTCCTCATTGGGATAGATTAACAAAAGGATATTGGGGTATAAATGAAGCTACTCAAGATCTATATTATAGAGGATGGAAATCTACTCACCCACAATATAACATATGAAACTCTGGGATTGGTTAGATGAAATAACAGTACATAAATCATCATCATCTCAATTTACAGATGATGATTGGGATAGTTGGAATTCTTATATGGTTCATAGATTTATTTCTATGGGGCAAAAAAATATCGAAATAGCTAATATAGCTCAAAGAATGCACCCTACTGATAAGGTAGGAATTTATAATTTTTATTGTAATATGATTCCTAAAAAGAAAGTATGGAATAAATACATTAAATCTAATATTAAAAGTAAAAATAAAGAACTATTAAATACAATAGCCACTTATTTTGAATGTGGATATTATGAAGCAAATCATTATATTGACATTATAGGTAAAAAAGAAGTGAAAAATATTCTACTATCTATGGGAACTGAAAAAAAAGAAATAACCAAACTATTAAAAACATGAATTCAGAATTATATAATATGTTAATAACATCAGCCGAAGCTGATAAAGCAAAAGCATTATTATCATTAGAACTTTTAGGAAATAAAGCAACAGGTATTGGAGATCATTCTACTGGGGATTTTTATAAAAACGCAGAAGAAGCTCTTGTTATGTTAGTAGATGCTGACGATAGAATTAATACCTTAAAAATATATTTTAGTAAAAATAAAAAATTAATTAAATGAGCAGTACAGTAGAAAAATATTACGAAAATAACCCAGAAGCAGAAAACATTAACCCTAATACAATTAGGAAAAATAATGATTTTGAAAAATTATATCCTGAATTAGCAGAAGAATTTCAAAAAATTCAAAAAGAACAATATGATTTATTTGCTAGTAAAATGATGGATTATGGTTTAGGAAATATTTCATTAGGATCAGATTTAAATACTAGAGAAGATAGAGATCTTTCACTTACAGGTATATGGCTTAGGTGTAATGATAAAATTAATCGTTTAAAGAATATCTTAAAACGTAATGGTAAAAATTATGTTGCTGGTGAAGCATCAATTGATAGTTGGGTAGATATATCTAATTATGGAATTATAGCGATGTTAGTTACCAGAGGTAAATGGAAATAAATGGCAAAGAAAAAAATTCCTGCTATTGTAAAGTTAGTAAGAAATTATGATCCTGAACCCATTAACCATGCGTTTCAGAAAAATGTTTCTTATTCACAACTTTCTATGTTTAGACAGTGTCCTAAAAAATGGTCACTCCAATACAAAGAAGGTCACAAAACCTATACACCTACAATTCATACTGTGTTTGGGTCTGCTTTACATGAAGCTTTACAACACTATTTAACAGTAATGTATGATGTTAGTGGGGCAGCAGCTGATAGAGAAGATATTATTGGAATATTTGAAGAAAAACTATCAGAAGAATATAGGGTACAGTATAAGAAAAATGGAAATAGTCATTTTAGTGATGCTGTTGAATTAAGGGAATTTTTTGAAGATGGGGTAAACATTATTAATTACCTAATTAAAAAAAGATCAAGATATTTTTCAAAGAAAAACACATACTTAGCTGGTTGTGAGGTACCAATAATTATTACACCTAATAAACGCTATACAAACGTAGTATACCAAGGTTATCTAGATGTTGTGTTATACAATGAAACATTAGATGAATGGACTATTATTGATATAAAAACATCAACAAAAGGGTGGAGCAAATGGGCTAAAAAGGATGAAGATAAACAATTCCAATTAATTCTATATAAAAAGTTTTTTAGTGAGACATTTAATATTCCATTAGAAAAAATTAACATAGAATTTTTTATTGTTAAACGTAAGTTATGGGAAAGTGAAGATTATGTAATACCAAGGATCCAACAATTTGTTCCTGCATCTGGAAAAGTAAAAATGAATAAAGCAACAAATGCTTTAAATGAGTTTATAACAAAAGTATTTGATAGAGAAGGTTATGCTGAAATAGATCATCAACCAACTCCTGATAATCCTAACAATAATTGTAATTGGTGTGCGTTTAATAAAACTCATCTATGTTCTGCAACCTTTTAGAATCCGCATATATGTATATGCAAATATTAAAATATAAAAATTATGACAAATAGTAAAGAAATGACACTAACTAGTGTTAAAGTAAGAAGTAAATTATTTGAAAATTTTAAAATTGAATGTGTAAAAAGAAAATTTAGTTTCCAAAAGCTTGCTGATAGAGCTATCTTTTTGTATCTTACAGATGAAGATTTTAGAAAACAAATAAACAATCAAATTAATCTAGAAATTAAAGAATAAAAATAAATGAAAGAGGGTTATATTAAACAAAGTGATAGAAAAAAGATTTTATTACTAACAGATGATATTAGAGTTCATTCTGGTGTTGCTCAAATTGGTAGGGAAATTGCTTTAAATACTGCTCATAGATATAACTGGGCACAATTGGCGGGATCAGTAAAACACCCAGATAAAGGAAAAATAGCAGATTTGTCTTCAGAGGCAAATAAAGATATAGGAATTGATGATGCTTATGTTAAATTATATCCTGTTGATGGTTATGGAACACCTGATATTCTAAGAGAAGTTATTAAACTAGAAAAACCAGATGCTATTCTTTTAATTACTGACCCTAGATATTTTCAATGGGTTTTTAATATGGAAGAAGAAATTAGAAAAAGTATACCTATAGCATATTTAAATATTTGGGATGATATGCCTGCCCCTCAATATAATGAAGAATTTTATGAATCTTGTGATGCTTTATTTGGTATTTCAAAACAAACTGTAGCAATTAATAAAATTGTTTTAGGTGAAAAAGCAGATAATAAAGTTATTAAATATGTACCCCATGGTTTAGATACTAAAAAATTCTTCCCATTAAAAGAAGAAACAAAAGAATTTATTGAATTTAAAAATAGATTTACAAAAGGAGAAGAAAAAGATTTTATATTATTTTTTAATTCTAGAAATATTAGAAGAAAATCAATACCTGATGCTTTAGCAGCTTGGAAATTATTCATAGATGACCTTACTGAAGAACAGAAAAACAAAGCATTATTTATCTTACATACAGAACCAGGAAGTGAACATGGTACTGATTTACCAGCAGTAATAAGTTATTTATTAGGAGATGATGACAAAACAGTTTTAATTTCTCATCAAAAGTTACATTATACTCAAATGAATTATTTATATAATATGGCAGATGCTGTTATTTTAATTTCAGCAGCTGAGGGGTGGGGTTTATCATTAACTGAATCGTTACTTACAGGTACTCCATTTATAGCTAATGTAACAGGTGGCATGCAAGATCAAATGAGATTTGTAGATGATAAAGGTGAATGGTATACAAATTCTAAAGAAATTCCATCTAATCATTATGGAACTTTTACTGAACATGGAGAATGGGTATTACCTGTTTATCCTAAAGCTTTAGGTATGGTAGGATCAATGGTTACTCCTTATATTTGGGATAGTAGATGTGATTATAGAGATGCATATGAAAATATTAAAACTTTATATTCAATGTCAGATAAAAAAAGAAAAAAAATAGGAGATAGTGGAAGAAAATGGGCTATAGGTAATGAAGCAGGATTTACTTCAGTTAAAATGGCTAATACTTTTGCTGATGGTATGGAAGAATTATTTACTACTTGGGAACCAAGAAAAAATTTCGTATTCTTACAAGATGATGATTTTAAACCTAGACAATTACAACATAAATTAATATATTAAATGAAAAATACATTTTACATAAGTGCCCCAATAGACACATACTCAGGTTATGGTGCTAGAAGCAGAGATTTTGTTAAAGCTTTAATTGAATCTAATAAATATGATGTTAAAATATTATCTCAAAGATGGGGTGATACTAGAAAAGGGTTTTTAAATGATTTTGAAGAATGGAGTTATTTAAAAAAATATATAGTATCCCAAATGCAATCCCAACCAGATATATGGTGTCAAGTTACTGTTCCTAATGAATTTCAAAAAGTTGGAAAGTATAATATAGGGCTTACAGCTGGAATTGAAACAACAGCCTGTGCTCCTCAATGGATTGAAGGTTGTAATAGAATGGATTTAATACTAACATCTTCAAATCATTCTAAAAATGTATTTGAAAGTACTACTTACCAAGTAAAGGATAAAGAAAAAAATATTGAATCACAAATTAAATTAACTACACCAGTTAAAGTAATATTTGAAGGAGCTAATTTAGATGTTTATAAACCTGTAAAAAAGTTTGAAAATCAAGAACTATATAACCATATCAATAATATTCCTGAAAAGTTTGCTTATTTATTTGTGGGACACTGGTTGCAAGGAGAATTAGGACAAGACAGAAAAAATGTTGGGTTATTAATAAAAGCATTTTATGAAGTATTTAAAGGAAAATCTAATGCCCCTGCATTAATATTAAAAACTAGTATTGGTAAGGGATCTCATATGGATAGAAGAGAAATACAAAAAAGAATTGATTCTATTAAAACGTCCGTACCAGGTAATAAATTACCTCATATTTACTTAATTCATGGTGATCTTTCAGATTCAGAAATGAATGAAATATATAATCACCCAAAAATTAAAGCACAAGTATCAGCAACTAAAGGTGAAGGATTTGGTAGACCGTTATTAGAATTTGCTTTAACAGGAAAACCAACAATAACAACTGGGTGGAGTGGTCATACTGATTTTCTAGATCCAAAATTAACCCCTATGATGGGAGGTAAATTAAATGAAATACATGAATCAGCTCAACAGAAAGATATGTTAATTAAAGGATCACAATGGTTTGATGTTGACCATGGTCATTTAGGTCATTTTTTAGTAGATGTAAAGAAAAATTACAAAAAATGGACGCCTAAATCTAAAACACTATCTAATAGATTAAGAAAAAACTTTAGTTTTGAAGCTATGAAAAATACACTTATTGGTATTTTAGATGATAATGTTGCTGATATCCCAACACAAGTTCAATTAAATATGCCTAATTTAGGTGGATTAGAATTACCCACATTAAAAAAAGTATAATGGAATTTATATATAATAAAAAACAGAAATTTACTGAAGAATGGTTTGATGCTATGATACCATCATGGGATAAATTATTTACTGAAGCAAATTTTAATATTAAAAATGTTTTAGAAATAGGATGTTATGAAGGTAGAGCTACTAGTTTTGTTTGTGAAAATTTTTTAGAAGATGGTGTAAATTATGAAATAGTAGATACTTTTGGAGGAACATTAGATGAATCTGGAATGTCTGGTACAGCTGAAAGATTAAAAGAAGATGATTTTATTTTTAATAACTTTAAACATAATATATCTTTTTATCCAAATATTAATTTTAAGATTAATAGAGGATACTCTCAATATATTCTTCCTAAATTAGAAAAAGAAGGAAATAAATATGATTTTATTTATGTAGATGCTTCTCATAGAGCAGATGATACTTTTATAGATGCTTACTATGCTAATAAAATGCTTAATAAAAATGGTTTAATTATATTTGATGATTTTGGATGGAAAGACCCAAAAGAAACACACGTAGTTTCTTCACCCGAATTAGGAGTAAGACAGTTTTTCACAATGTATAATAATTTATATAAAGTAGTTATTAACGGATATCAAATAGGAGCAATTAAAATAAAATAAAATGGATGATTTAAAAATATGTGATAGATGTGGCTCAGATGCTTGCTATGTACAAGAAGTAAATAATGAAATTACTAACTACCAGTGTTATGGTTGTGGTTTTATTACTAATACATTATTAAAAAAAGACACTCAATTTTTTGATGAACAAATGGAATTATTACCAAATCTTTACAAAGAATTAATGGGTGAAGATGATGATGGAAAAATATGGATGCCCTCTACAGTTAACATGCCTGAAAAAGGTATGATATTTGCTAATGGAAAAAATGTTGAAAATTGGAATTGGGCTGGGGTTTTAGCAGTACCTGTTAAAGAAGATGAAAAAGAGAAATATCCTATACCCCATAAAGAAGGTGAATTTTATGAATGGAGAATGGATATGAGTACTTTAAAAGAATTTCCTGAAACTGATTATATTGAAGCTTTAGATTATATAGGAATATTTAGTGCTGAAGAGAAATGAAAATATTAGTAACTGGAGGTGCTGGTTTTATTGGGTCAAATTTAATCAAAAGATTAATAAAAGAAAATAATGTTGTACATTCATTAGATAATTACTCTACAGGTAATACTAAAGTAAAAGGGTGTGAATATTTTGAAGGTGATATTACAGAAATAGATACTGTACATCAAGATTATGATATTATATTCCATTTAGCTGCTCAGTCAAGAGTACAACCATCATTTGATAATCCATCCGAAACTTATAGAGTAAACGTAACAGGAACAGAAGCTGTATGTAAATTTGCTCATAATATAGGAGCTAAAGTTGTATATGCTGGTTCATCATCAAAACATCATAACCCAGCTACTTCACCTTATGCTATGTATAAATACTTAGGTGAAGGTATTTGTAAATTATATAAAGAATCATTTAATTTAGAAGTTGAAATTTGTAGATTTTATAATGTATATGGTCCTGGTGAAGCATTAGATGAAATAAATGGTAATGTAATTGGTATCTGGAGATCTAGAATTAATAGAGGTGCTGAAATTGATGTTGTTGGAGATGGAGAACAAAGAAGAGATTTTACCCATGTAGATGATATAGTTGATGGTTTATATAAAGTAGGAACTAAAAATATAGAACATTATGATGCTTGGGAATTAGGTACAGGGGTTAATTACTCTATTAAAGATTTATCTAAAATGTTCCAACATAAATTTGGTTGTCCTGTTAGATATATTCAAGACCAACCAGGAAATTATAAAGCTACTCTTTGTGAAAATAATGATGCAATTGTACTTTTAGGTTGGGAACCTCAAGATAAATTATTATATTACATCAATAGTTTAGATTAAGATGAAGATAAGTTATGCTATAACAGTTTGTGACGAATTTGTAGAAATTCAAAGATTAGTTAATTTCCTTTTAAAGAATAAACGTCATGAAGACCAAATTGTAGTTTTATATGACATTAGTAAGGGTCATGAAGGTATAGAACAATATTTAAGAGCAAAATCAATTAATTGTGAATTATATTGGGTACCTGGTGAATTTGATGGACATTTTGCTAATTGGAAAAATAAATTAACTGATATGTGTAGTGGTGATTGGATTTTTCAAATAGATGCAGACGAAGTACCACATGAAACACTAATAGAATTACTACCAGAAATAATATTAAGTAACCCAGATAATGAAGTAATTAGAGTACCTAGAGTTAATACTGTAAATGGATTAACTGAAGAATACATAAGACAATGGGGGTGGAATGTTGGTGAAAAAGGTTGGGTTAATTGGCCTGATTTTCAATGGAGAATTTATAAAAATCATCCCAAAATTAGATGGGTAAATAAAGTACATGAAGTATTAGAAGGATATAATACATGGTCTAATCTACATGAAGATGAAAGATTTGCTTTATATCATCCAAAAGATATAGAAAAACAAGTAAAACAAAATAATTATTATAACACATTATAAAATGAATAAAAAGACAATATTAATAACAGGTGTGGCAGGTTTACTTGGTAGTAGACTTGCAGATTGGATTGTTGAAAATAAAGGTGATGAATATCAAGTAATTGGTGTTGATGATTTAAGTGGTGGGTTTGAAGAAAATATAAATCCAAAAGTTAAATTTTGGCAAATGGATTTAGTTGATCACCCAATTGAAAATATATTTGAAGCACATAAAATAGATTATGTTTATCATTTTGCTGCTTATGCTGCTGAAGGGTTATCTCCATTTATAAGATCTTACAATTACCAAAATAATCTTGTAGCAACATCTCGTATAGTAAATGAATGTATTAAACATGATATTAAACGTTTAGTATTTACATCTACAATGGCTGTATATGGTCATGGTGAAGGTGGAATTTTTCATGAAGATATGAGTAGAAATCCAATTGATCCTTATGGTGTTGCTAAAATGGGTTGTGAAAAGGATATTGAAATTGCTAATGAACAACATGGATTAGATTATTGTATTATTAGACCTCATAATGTTTATGGTATGAAACAAAACATTTGGGATAAATATAGGAATGTATTAGGTATTTGGATGTTTCAGCATTTACACGGCCAACCTTTATCTATTTTTGGGGATGGTCAACAAACACGAGCTTTTAGTTATATTGACGATTCGTTAGAACCTTTATTTAATGCCCATATTGAACCTAAAGCATCTAAGGAAATAATTAATTTAGGTGGTATTGAAGAAATTAGTATAATGGCAGCAAATACAGCACTTAAAGATGTAATTGAAGAAGATACAGGTAAAAGACCAGAAACAATACTTTTAGAAAGTAGACATGAAGTTAAACATGCTGTACCTACATTCCAAAAATCAATTGATATTTTAGGTTTCAAACATGAAACAGATTTAAAAGAAGGATTATCTAAAATGTGGGAATGGGCAAAACAACAACCAATGAGAGAACGATTTGTTTGGCCTAAATATGAGTTAGATAAAGGAATTTATAGTTTTTGGAAAACATAAAAAAAATAATAAGTTATGAAAAATGTTTATGATTGTACTAATGAGTTTGAGAATCAATTAGCAAATTATACTGGGGCTAAATACGCAGTAACAGTAGATAATATGAGTAATGGATTGTTCCTTGCTTTATATTATGAAAATTATGTAAAAAAAAGTATTAAAACTAATACTGTTACAATACCAAATAGAACATACCCATCAGTACCATGTGAAATTATACATGCTGGTTTAAAAGTAGGATGGGATACCGTTGATGGGGAAACTATTACAGGAGCTTACCCTTTAAAGGGTACTAATGTGTGGGACTCAGCTTTAACTTTTACAGCTGATATGTACAAACCAAAGACCCATATGTGTGTTTCATTTACAGGTCCTTATAAACATTTTAAATTATCTAAAGGCGGGGCTATATTAACTGACAATTTAAAAGCTTATCATTGGTTTAAACGTGCTAGATACAGTGGTAGACGTGAATGTTCTTATCATGATGACAATTTAGATATGTTAGGTTGGAATTTTTACATGATGCCTGAACTTGCAGCTAGAGGATTATTACTAATGGGACAGTTTTATAACACTGATGGTAGTAAAAAACATAATAAAGATTTAACAATTCCATATCCGGATTTATCTAAATTTAAAATATATAATCAATGAAGTTAGCATTATTTGGATATGGTGGACACGCACGTGAGGTAGCAGGACAAATTAATGAAGAAGTTGAATTTTTTGTTGATGATATATATGCTAATGATATAGCTCAACCTATTTCAAAATTTGACCCAAAAGAATACACAATGATGGTTGCTGTAGCTGAATCTCAGGACAGAAAAAATATTGTAAATAAATTACCAAAAGAAACTAAATATTTTTCTTTTCTCCACCCATCAGTTCAAATTTTAGCTGATGATATTGAAGTTGGTGAAGGTAGTTTTATAGGAGCAAATTCAATACTAACAACCAATATTAAAATAGGAAAACATGCTTTATTAAATAGAGGTAACCAAATAGGACATGATTCAGTAATAGGTGATTATTTTAGTATGATGCCTGGTGCTATTGTTGGTGGTAATGTAAATATAGGAAATAATGTTTATTTAGGTAGTTTAAGTAATATAAGAGAAAAAATTAATATTAAACATGATGTTATAATTGGGATGAATGGGGCAGTAGTAAAAGACATTTCAAATCCAGGTGTATACGTTGGTGTTCCTGTTAAAATTATAAAATAATGATTCATATATTTTACAGACATTATAATGTATCAGAAACAGATCATAGGGGACGACCTTATTGGTTTGATTTTGAAAAATGTTTTAAAAATTTATTAAGTACTCTAAATGATCAAATAACTCTCAATGTTGTGTTTGATGGTAAAATTAAAAATAATTGGATTAATAAGTATAAAGATCAATATATTTCTCATGAAATAAAAGCAGGTAGTGACCAATCATCATTTTTCCAAACTTGGGAAATAGCAAAAAATAGTGATATAAAAGATAATGATTTAATATATTTTGTTGAAAATGATTATTTACATAAAGAAGATTGGAGTGAAAAAGTAATAGAATTATTTGGAAATTATAATTTACCTCATTATATTTCATTATATGATCATAAAGACAAATATTTTACAACTTATAATGATTTAGTATCTAAAATATTAGTAACTAATGACCATCATTGGAGAACTACACCAAGTACTTGTGGTAGCTTTATTATTAAAAAACAATTATTTGATTTAGATTATGATATTCATACTAGTGTATCTGGTGATCATAACAAATTTATAAAATTATATAAAGATAGACAAAGATTAGTAATAACACCGATACCAGGATTAGCAACACATTGTATGGAAGGTTTAATGTCACCTACAATTAATTGGGAAAAAATAAATAAATAGAATGATAAATTTAGAAGAAAAATTAAAATCAGTAGAACAACAATCGAATGCCTCAGATATAAGTGAACACCTTCCTATATTAAAGGATTACGCTTCAAGATGTTGGCATGTAACTGAAATGGGGGTTAGACAAGTAGTATCAACATGGGCTTTTTTAGCAGGAAAACCTTCAACAATTAGATCATATGATATGACACATCCCCGAAAATTAAGTGCTGGTGATGTTTTCGATGAAGCTGTAAAAGCAGCAAAAGATCATAATATTGATTGGAGATTTATAGAACAAGATGTTTTAGAAGCAGATATTGCTCAAACAGACCTATTATTTATAGATACTTGGCATGTTTATAAACAATTAAGAGCTGAATTAAAACTACATTCACCTAAAGTAAATAAATGGATAATTCTTCATGATACAACAGCACGTGCTTATTCTGATGAAACAGGATATGATCAAGTATATGGTGAGAAATTTGCAAATCCAACACCTGGAAAACCACAAGGTATAGGTCTTTGGCCCGCTGTAGAAGAGTTTTTAAGAGCAAGTCAAGGTAGTTGGAAAATATTAGAAAGATTTACTAATTGTCAAGGACTAACAATATTAGAAAGAACAAAATGAACATTGAAAAAATAAATATTCTTGTTAATCAAATACTTACTAATAACCACTCTATGGTTATTAAACCATTATTTGAAACCGTAATTAGAAAATATCACCAAATATCATCTCTTGAGGGTGATATAATTGAATGTGGGGTATTAAGAGGTGGTTATTCAATATTTTTATCTCATTTATTTAATAACAAAAAAATATGGGTGTGTGATTCTTTTGAGGGCTTTCAGCGTATAGAGGATGCTATTTATCCAAATTTAACTTGCCGTCATGATATAACAGGTGAATTAATGGAAAGATTCCAGAAGGCTAATAATATGGGGATGGTATGTGGATTAGAAGAAGTTAAAAATAATTTTAAAAATTATGGATTAGGTAATGAGAAAAGAATTAATTTTGTTAAAGGATTTGTTAACAAAACTTTACCTACTATAAACATAGATAAGATAGCATTGTTAAGAATTGATGTTGATGGATATTCTCCAACACGTGTTGTTTTAGATAATTTGTATGATAAAGTTGTTCCTGGTGGGATGATAATATTTGATGATTTATGTTTAGTTGAAGCTGCTGAAGCTATTAAAGATTGGATGACTGAAAAAGGATTATCTTATAAAGTATTTAATCCTTATAATGATGAAGAATATGAAATAGTAAAACGTACAGGTTTTCCTACAGAAATTACAAGAAACCATATAAATCCTAATTCACAGTCAGGATTACATACAGGGTCTTATATAATAAAAAAATAATATGATAAGTTTAATTATACCAACATATAAAAATCCAGAGTATTTAGACATTTGTCTAAAATCAGCTATTGAACAGCAATCATTTGAAAATGAAATAATTGTTGCTGTGGATGGTTTTTTAGAAGAAAGTCAAGAAGTATTAGATAAATATAAAGATGATATTAATGTATTAGATTTAGTTCAAAATCAAGGAATGCAACAAGCACTTAATTTGGGTGTAATGAATGCTACTAATGAAATTATTTTTATTGTAAATGATGATAATGTGTTTTGTATGGGTTGGGATGTAGCAATTATTGAAGCATTAACAGATAAAGAAAAATCAGTACTTACTTTAAATCAAATTGAACCCGAAGGACCTGGTATATTTAATTTTCCAGTTAGGGATTTTGGGCGCAACCCAAAAGAATTTAAATATGATGAATTTATTAAATACGAAAAATCAATTAGAAAAAATGAATTAACTATTGATGGTGGTATTTTCCCATTTGCGATGTATAAAAAATATTATATGGCTGCAGGTGGATTTGATACAATGTATCAATCTCCATTTATATGTGATTGGGATTTCTTTTTAAAATTAGATTTAATAGGTTTAGGATTTACTAGAACACATAATGCTCATTTATATCACTTTGGAAGCACAGCTACTAAAAATGGTAAAGAAGGAGATAGATTTAAAGCAACTGAAGGTCCGGCTGCACAAATGTTTACATATAAGTGGGGAATGCCTCCTCAATTATTCGAAAATAATTCTCATAGACCCAAAGGGAGAAACATAAAAGGGATAAAATTTTAAATATTTATAATGGAATCCCAAAATTTATTACATATGAAAGAAGACGCTAGGAGAACAAAAGATATAACTGTAATTGAAATTGATTGGGATAGTCCAGAAGATTTAATTAAATTATCAACTGATACAACATTTACTGAGTTTATTTTAAAAGAATCATATTTACAGATTTTATATGCTTTAAAAAATAATTTAAATAAAGCAGAATTATTTGATATTTTTAATTTATCAGTAATAGTAGAAATAGATAAATCTCAATTTAAAACAGTTTTAAATAGAATATTACAAATGCTTGTAAACAAGGAAGAATATGAAAATTGTACTAAATTAAAAAATATAATTGAAAAATATGAAATATAAATATTTTAGTAAAAAAGATTCAACAAAAGAACCAATTGGTATTGTTGATGCTAATGATTTAAAAGGAGCACAAAAACTAGCAGCAGCAATTAAAAGAATGGCTACTTTAAAATTTAATAAATTATTTTCAGTTGAAAAATTTACCCCATGGAAGAAGTAAACGGAGCAGATGATTTAAAAAAATTATTTGAAGTAATTTTAGGTACTAAAGTAAAAATAAAGGATAACATTAATCAAGCTGAAGAAAATGTATTTGGTTTAATGATAAATAAACTAATCAAAGCTGATGTAATGGAGCATAAGTTAATAGAAGATGGTGGTATTGATGCTCATAAATTAACTGATCCCCTTTGGTCAGTTATTGAAAACTATATGATATTACTTTATGGCCCAGAATCAACAAGAATTATTCTGTGGTATATTTATGAGAGAATAGGTCCTGATGGTGAAATTATACCATTAGAAACAAGTAATGGCAAAACATTTCTTCTTAAGACTACAAATGACCTATGGAGTTATATAAAATATAAACAACCCCCTACTAAATAAGTTTGGATATTTAAGTTTCTTTTCGTATATTGACGAGATAAATTATAGTTATATCGTAAGTATAATTTAAATTAAAAGAAATGAAACTAAAAATGATAGAGTGTATCAGCTGCAAAGAATTAATGCCTGAATTAAGATTAATTAAATTTGGTTATAAAAATTGCGTGAATTGCTCAACTGTAGGCGCATATAAAGCGGTAAGTCAAACTCATGGTGAAGGTGACCATACTTGGAATGATATTCAAATTATGACTCCTGAACAAATGAAAAATTACAACAAAAATAATTCCAAAAAAAGCAAATTAGATTCTTATAAAAATATAGATGCCTAAACCTAAACCAATTACTAAAGAACAAATACTAGCAGCTATGGGTAAAACTAAATCTAACATGGCCGCAGCTAGATATTTAAATTGTTCTTATGGTCATTATAAAAAGTGGGCTAAGCTGTATGAGAGTAAAACACATGATAACTTATTTGAAGAACATAAAAATCAATCTGGTGTTGGAATACCTAAATTTTTAAGAGTAGGAGGTAAAGAACCAGCATTAATGGATATAATTGAAGGTAGAGCTAATGCTTCATCATTTACACCTGATAAAATTAAATATAGATTAATTACTGAAGGGTATTTAGATGAAAAATGTGCTATGTGTGGGTTTGAAGAAAGAAGAGTATTAGATTATAAAATGCCTTTATTATTAAATTTTAAAGATGATAATAAAAAAAATTATAAATTAGATAATATTGAATTATTATGTTATAATCATTATTTTTTAAATGTTGGGGATATATTCACTGACAAGCAAATAGAGGGAATTGAAGATCACAAACCTGTTAATCAAGGAAAAGTTGAATGGGAAGTTGATGAATATCACCTACAACGACTCAAAGAATTAGGATTAGGTGAAAACGATAAAGAAGAATTAAATATAATATCAAAATTATGAAAATAATAGTTACAGGAGGGTTAGGATTTATTGGATCAGCATTTGTTAGAATGTTAAAAAATTATCCTAATATTAAAACAGTTATAGTAGATAAAGGAACATATGCTTCTGATATTGAAAGAGTTAAAGGGTGTGATTTTAAACTAATTAAAAAAGATATTTGTGATTTAGAATTAAAAGATATTGATAATTGTGATTATATAGTAAATTTTGCAGCTGAATCTCATGTAGATAGATCTATTTCAAATGGTTTACCATTTGTTCATTCTAACATTGATGGGGTTTTTAATTTATTAGAAATTGCAATACAAATCCCATCATTAAAAAAGTTTGTACAAATATCAACTGATGAGGTATATGGTGATAAATTAGGTGGACAATCATTAACAACGGATCCATTAAACCCATCTTCATACTACTCAGCATCTAAAGCATCAGCTGATATGTTAGTTATATCTGCAGGTAGAACCTATGATTTACCATATTTAATTACTCGTACTTGTAATAATTTTGGTGATATGCAACATCCTGAAAAATTTATTCCTATTATTATGAATTCTATAAAAGATGATGTAGAAATTCCAATTTATGGAGACGGAACACAAGTAAGAGAGTGGATTTGGGTTGAAGATAATGTAACTGAAATATTCGATTTAATATTAAATAATGCTAGTGGGATTTTCCATATTGGATCTAGAGATAGGTGGCAAAACAAAGAATTAGTTCAGTTAATGGGAGACATTTTAGATAAAGAAGTAAAATGGAAATATGCACCAGATAGATTAGGTCATGATAAAAGATATGCTTTAAAATCTAACAACCAAGTTAATATGACCATTGATGAATATTTAAAAAAACAATATGGCAAAGAAAACTAGAAATATTAAAAGAAAAAAGCATGATAAAATTGTAAGAGATTATGATGAGGTTAAATCCAAACATTTAGAAAAATTAGCCAACCGAATGTTAAAAGATGATGAAAAAAATAATATGTTAAAAAGTAAAGTTATTAAAGGCAACTTTTTAGATAAATTTTAAAACCAAAATTATGAAACTATTCAAATACAACTCCCAAACTTTAGAGTATAAACAAGTTAATTACCCTATAGTATTTTTAAAAATAGCATTAGTATTTTTTACTATATTTTTATTATTAGGGCTATCAAAACCAGATACACAATATATTACTGACACAGAAAATATATTAATAGTAGAAGATTTAAATGATTTTGAGCAAGAAAAATTAATTGAAAAATTAAGTGGGTTAAATTTTAAATTTCCACATATTGTCTTAGCTCAATCTATTTTAGAAACAGGTCATTATGAATCTAAAATATTTAAAGAAAACCATAATTTATTTGGTATGAAAGAAGCACGTGTAAGACTTAATCTAGCTGAAGGAACACAATATGGACATGCATATTATAATAATTGGGAAGAATCAGTTATGGATTATGCTTTATGGTATTCAACTTATGCTTATAAATGTAAAACAGAAAAGCAATTATATAAGTTATTAGACAAACAATATGCTGAAGCTGACGCATATGTATCATCGTTACAACACATAATTAAAATTAATAATCTAAAAGAAAAATTCGAATAAATGGCAAAAATGGTTTCCTCAATATATTCTAAGGTAAAAAAGAAAAAAAGACCTGGAATTCATGCAAAAAGTAAAACAAGTAAATTAAAAAATAGTAAAAATTATAAAAAGCTCTATAATGGGCAAGGTAAATAAAACGTTATGAGTAAAAATTCAAATAAATCAAACTACAACCAGTTTATGGAATGGAGAAAAGATATGGTTAGAAGAGGTGTTATAAAAATGAAAAAAAAGCCTAATTTAAAACCTATGAAATCATTATAGTGAGTGATAAAACAAAAATAACATTCAGGCAACCTTCATTTGTTGAATATTTTAATACATTTGAAGATGAAGTTTTAGTTGATATGGCTTTACATTATCCAGAAACTTTAAAACGAATGTGTGCTTTAATTAGTTTAGATATTCAACTTGAAGTTGAACGTTATAAAAGATCCCAAAAAGCTGAATATACAGCTTAAAATAAAAATAAGTTATGAAAGTAGTAGTTATAGGAGAAACCTGTGTAGATAAATTTATTTACTGCGATATAAATAGATTATCACCAGAGGCGCCTGTTCCGGTATTACAACCTATTAATACAGTAGTAAACGCGGGTATGTCAGGAAATACAGTTGCTAATGTTAAGGCATTAGAACCATCATCTAAAGTATTACACTTTAGTAATTTATCACAAGTAACTAAAACAAGGTATGTTGAGAAAAAAACTAACCATATGTTTTTAAGAGTTGATGAAGGTGATGATAAAATTGAACAATTTATATGGTCAACAGATTATGAGCATTTTATACAAGATGCTGATGTAGTAATTGTAAGTGATTATAATAAGGGATATTTACTAGATTATACTTTACAATTAATTGCTTATAAATCAAAATTATCAATATTAGATAGTAAAAGAAAATTAAATAGTGATATAATTAAAGATTTTACATTTGTAAAATTAAATGAAGAAGAATATTTAAATAATAAAGAATTAGATGCTTCAAAAATTATAGTAACTTTAGGTTCTAAAGGTTGTATGTATAATGGTAAAACATACTCATCTCCAAACCCACAAGAAACAATTGATGTTAGTGGAGCTGGTGATACATTTACAGCTGCTTTCGCATTATCATATGCAACAGCAAAATCAGTACCAAATGCAATTAAATTTGCAAATAAAATATCAGCTGAGGTTGTCAGCAAACGTGGTGTTCAAACACCTAATTAAAACAAAAATATGAAAAAATTATTAGTAGTATTATTATTAAGTAGTTGTGGAATTTACCAATCAGCACCTGTGGATAAATGTTGTGAAACCGATGTAGTTTATTTAGATGAACTTCAAGAAGAAACAACTGTGTTTACAAGTTTAGATTTTAATACTATTACATTAGATTTCAGACCAATAAGACCTAGATTTCATTGGGGTTATAGTTATGGTTATTGGAATGAAAGACCATTATGGTTAGATTATGGTTTTTACAATAACAATTATTACTCATATTATTCAAATTTCAATAGACCCTGGAATTATTGGGATTGGTATATGAGACCTTGGATGGTATCAAATAGTTGGTATGAAGGACCATTTAATAATCAAGGTTATAATGTAGTATATAATAGTAGTAGAAGAAATAGTATTCAAGATCAATTAGAACAAGATACTAACAAAATTAATAGAAAACCAGTACCATCAAAACCAGTTATTTACAAACCCCTAAATAATAATAATAGACCTTCATATAATTTTATACCAAATAATAAACCTGTTATAAACAATAGTAGACCACCTATTAATAATAAACCTGTTATAAACAATAATAGACCTAATTTCAATCAACCACCTAGAATAAACAACAATTCAAGACCTTCACGTAATAGTTCAAAACCTAACGTAAGAATTATTAAAAATAATCGTTAAAATGCTAATTTGCTTAGTTATATTAATATTATTAGTTTGGATTTTAGGATATAAAATCTATAAATTAGATAAAGAAATAAAAATAATGAAAGCAGATATAAAAAAATTCAAAAAAGATGAAGCAACTAAACGTGAAATTGGTTGGGATAGCATTTGGAAAATAGTTAATCAAAGATAATCGCAAAAAAATTTGGCTCCCCGAGAGAGGGTTCGTATATTTATGTCATAAATAAAGGTTATGGCACTTTGGAAATTCACAAATAAAAATAAATACGGTACATTACGTTCAAGAATCATGTATAAACCCGATGGACAAGCATTTTCACATGGTCCTGGATTTGGTTCATTTGTTAACGTACAAATGTTTAAATATGAATATAAACATGAGGTATTGCCACCATCATTAGTTACTTTTGGTGATAAAACATATATTGTACCAACATGGCAAGAAGTAGATCCAAACACCACTATAAAAGATATTACGTGGATAAAACCAAAACCAAAAACCAAAAGATCAGAAACAATTATTAAAACTTTTAAAAGTGGAAGTAGTGATACTGAATATACAACAAAATATTACCCAACATCAGGGAAATATTTTTGTGATTGTCCAGGATCATGGAGATCATTAGGTAATTGTAAACATATAAAACAAATGAGAAATGATAAAAAACATTAAAAACCATCTATTAACATATCTATTTTCAGATTGGATGACAAATGAAAAAGATGTGTCTAAAATTATTAGTTTGAAAAATACACTTCAGACTCAACAAAATGAATTAACTGGATATAAACCAATAATTGGTTTTAGTCAATCAAGAAATAAAATAAAATAATATGGAAAAAATGAAAGGTAGAAAAATCGATAGAAATAAATGGAATTGGAAAGATATAAGTAATAGTCCTGTTGAAGATATTGATAAAGTTATTTTAGACAATAATAGATATCGTCAAGGTAGAAGTAAAGAACAAGTAGAATCTAGTTATTTAGGAGCAACAATAGCTATAGGTGCTTTAGTTTTTTTAATATTAATGGCAATAATATTTTCATAATGAAGAGAGGTAGACCAACAGAAACTCCAGTTGAAATTAAAGAAAAATGGGAGTTAGTAACTCATGAAGTTCCGTCAAAACCAGAATTAGGGTGGACAAGTACTTGGTATTATGATATTAAAAAATCAACAACAGGTCCTTATAAAACTGAAGTTAAATATCCTAGAAATTTTAAATTTCCAAATGTTAAACCTGATAAAGGTAAGGCATATAGTAAAATGCCTGTTGTAATGGTGTTTAAAACTTCAAACAGAAGTAATGCTAAAGTTAAAATGAAAGTATGGAATAATGAAAATATTGATTATATTGCATCTGCAGATAAATTACCAGGAGTTCCAGATCGCGCAGTAATATTAGAACTTGCGGTTGGTAGAAGCTTTATAGAAAAATATCAATCTTTATATAATTTATAATATTTATCAACGAATAAAAGAAACAAAAACATGGCAACAAGAGCACTTATAGGATTTTTAGATGATGATAAACAATTCACATCAACCTATAATCATTATGATGGTTATCCAGAACATACAGGTAAATTATTGAAAAAATATTTTAATGACGTAGAAGCAGCTGAAAGAGTAGCTGCTACAGGTTATATATCATCAATTGATGATGAAGGTAATATTGATTCAAAATATGATGAGGAACCATATTATAAAGTAATAGATGCAGAAGATGCATTTACAGCAGGAATGATGATTGGGGATGAAGTTAAAGATATGACAGCTGATTATGGGTATATTTGGGTAAGAGAATTAGGCAAATGGATCACTGTAAAAAATCAAGGAGGTGATTCTATAGCTAAGCAACTTGAAGATGAATTAGGAGAATCAGGAATGTATATGGTGGATGAAAATATAAATGAAGCAGGATATGAAGCTAAATGGGCTCAATTTTTAAATGAAGCCGAAGGTGTAGACTTTAATGTTATTAAAACTTACATTGCTAAAGAAAAAGATATAGATGGTGGAGATTTTGCATTAGATACTTATATGGATTCACTAAAAAATAGCTTTAGATTAAATAAAAACGATTACATAGATTACGAAATGGAAGATTATGTTGAAGATTTCGACAATTATGTAGCAGATAAAATGGATAGCTAAATCCATATCAAAAACCAACACTTTAGGTTGGATAACACGGTCAAATTTATTATCGTTCCCGTTCGACATTTGAATAATGTACAAGTCGGCTACGATAAGTTATCTTAAGTAGTAGGCCACTACGTTTTCAAATTAAACTAATTATTAACCAAAATCAAAAAAATGAAAAAAATGATTTTAACATTTGCTCTATCACTGCTTGTTGTAGTAGGAGTAAATGCTCAAAACGCGAAAGGTGACTGGTACGTAGGTACTGGTGACATTGCCAATGTATCATGGACTGAATGGTCTTTAAACCCTACAGTTGGATATGCTTTAACAGATGACCTTATGGTAGGTTTGAATGTTTCACAAGCTGATTCTACTGCAGACATGGAATTAGATGTACATGCAAGATATTTCTTTAAAGGATACTTTGCATACGCAGCAGCTCCAGGACTTGACACTGATGCATTACAATTAGGACTTGGAAAAATGTTCTCATTCCACAAGAATGGTATGTTTATCGATCCTAAAGTTGTATACGATACAGCAGCTAAAACTACTAACTTACAGTTAGGGTTTGGGTTGAAGTTTTAATTATTATTAACTAAAAAAATAGACAATTATGGATAATGTAATTAAGTATGTAACTGGATTCTTTGGTGGATTGTTATCAATTATGATGGCAGTTGTACCAGTAGCAATCCTATGGTATGTGTTAACAGGAACGACTATATTCGGAATGGATATAGTTGCAAATCTAACAGGATTAATCGGCACTTTTGGTGAAGGTGGATTCGTTGGATTAGTTGCACTAGTTATTTTAGCTAAATTTTTTATAGATAAGAAATAAAGTTAATCAAAACTAAGAAAGAAACCGGTGTATCCATTTGGATACCCGGTTTTTTTTTCGTATATTTACGTCATGAATAAAGAAAAGATACAATCTATAATCAACGAAGTTTATCCTAAAATTGAAGAGTATTATGGACTTTCAAAACACCATGAATGTACTCCTTTTGTAGAATTACACCATAACATTTATGTTAGACTTACTGGTGAAGAATATGATAATAGTATATTAAAGGAAACTGAATGTGATCCCGATGCTGAGTTTGATAGACAAGAAAATACCATAGTTATTTATTGGCCTAAAATGGTAAGTAAAAAATGGCTAGTTCAAACATTAATCCACGAATATCAGCACTATTTACAATCCCCAATTTGGATGAAACGATATTATAACATGGGTTATGATTATAGTAATCACCCATATGAAGTTGCTGCTACAAAAGCAGAAAGTAATTGGAAGATATTTGCGTAGATATTTGGTTCCCCAAAATAGGGTTCGTATATTTACGTCATAATAATTAAAAACAATAAAGGTTATGTCTAAGAAAATCAATTTTAAAGCGTTATTAGGTATGCTAGCATCATTTAGTATTGCTTATTTAACAATGGCTGGTACTATACAACAAATAATTCCATTTACAGGTGAATTAAATGAAATGGGGTTTTTTATATTAAATTGTATGGCAGGTGTAATGTGTTTAATGTGTGTTAAAAAATAAAAGTTATGTTTGAAAAAGAAGTATTTTGGAAAGACAGCTTCAATGGAGAAGCTGAAGGTGGTTTAATGTTTAGATCATTTGATTTGAATCAATTTATCAAAAAAGTTGAAAGTGATGGTAAAGAAGTAGTAGGTATCAAATTTGAAGGTAATAATTTAGAATTAATAATTAAAAAATAAAAGTTATGGCAAAAATGAAGAAAGAGTTTTTAACACCTAAATGGTTAGAAATTAAATTAATGTATGAAACTGGAACTAATGGTTCTGATAAG
>Ga0181379_1000130_pt1 | contig 36922 bp, 67 predicted proteins | sample 2SPOviralmetaG_FD_130115 | JGI IMG/M metagenome (GOLD analysis project Ga0181379, IMG submission 130115) | Marine viral communities from the oligotrophic San Pedro Time Series (SPOT) site, San Pedro Channel, CA, USA - 2 SPOT_SRF_2009-07-10 | ecosystem: Environmental > Aquatic > Marine > Strait... | reverse complement strand
CATTTAGCTGGTGATAATAACGAAGTTAAAATAAAGCAACAAAGTAATGGTGCAAAGAGTACAGACCTTACAATTTACAATGACTGGAACGATGTATTCATTAGACAAAAAGGAAACGGTGCTACTCACAACGCAAACATTACTCTTGATGGATTATATGGAACTGATTTAATATTAAAACAAATGAGCCAAACAAATCAAACATATTCATTAAGTGTTGATTGTATGAATTTTAATGGATGCGGAGTAACAGTAACACAGGAATAATTATGGAAGAATTTATATGTCCAGATGATATGATTTGCATGACCGACGAACAGTGGTATGATTTTGTAAACGAATACGAAATCGATTTAACTGGTGAATTGGAAATGGCTGAAATGAGTGCAGGTGACGCACAAGCAGTAGCAGATTTTACATGGCAGGTTCTATTTCTATCACCGTGGGAACTTGCATACATAGCATTACCAATGAGCGTATTAGCATTTTATGGATTAACCATATATGCAATATTTAAATGGGTACAAAAGAGATTTAGCTAATGGCATATTCACAGAAAGTTATAGACAGATTTGAAGCAGTAGTAAATGCTCCAGAACAATTTAGTGTGGGAAGATTCGACCCTAATGATGCTGATATTGCAACCGGTATGGCTGGTGCTCCAGCTTGCGGTGATGTAATGAAACTTCAGTTAAAATTAGATAAAGATGAAAGAATTATAGATGTAAAATTTAAAACCTATGGTTGTGGAAGTGCGATCGCTTCTAGTTCAATGTTTGTTGACCTATTAAAAGGTAGAACAATAACTGAAGCCAAAGAAATAAAAGACAAGGAAATAGCAGACGCTTTAGAATTACCACCAATAAAATTACATTGCTCAGTCCTTGCAGAAGATTCAATCAAAAAAGCAATTGCTGATTGGGAACATAAACAAAATAAAAAGTAAATTATAATATGAAAACATTATTGCAAAGAGTAATACAAGACAAAGAAACAAATCTATATCCAGTTTGGTTGATGAGACAAGCTGGAAGATATATGCCAGAATATATGGCGATCAAAGCAGAAAGTAATGGCTTTTTAGATATGGCATTAACGCCTGAAAAAGCAACTGAGATTACAATGCAACCTATTAAAGAATTTGATATGGATTGCGCAATTATATTCTCAGATATATTAATCATCAATTATGCACTAGGACAAGAACTTGACTATGTGCCAGGACCAGTATTAGGTCCTTATAAAGAATCTTTTTGGGAAACAACACAACCTGAGTTCATTGAAAAATGTGAACCCGTTTACGAAGCAATACGAAGAGTAAGAGAAGAACTTGATGATAGTAAATCACTTATTGGATTTGCAGCAGCTCCTTATACGCTCTGTAAGTACATGTGTGATTCTGTAGATTCAGATATAGTTAACCGATTAATACCATATATTGTCACTCACCTTTCAATGCAGATTGAAGCAGGTTGTGATACAGTACAAATCTTTGATAGTCACGCTGGTGATATATCAGAACATGACTTTGATGAAATCATTATTGAACCAACAAAAATTATTGTTGATGTCATTAGAGCACATTATCCTCATGTTTGTATTATTGCTTTCCCTAGATTAATTGGTAATAAAATAAACGAATATATTGAGATTGTAAATCCAGATTGTACAAATATTAGTGATGATAAACCCGTTGAAGAAATCAATGGTGAAGTACTACAAGGTGGAATCTCAGTTAAACGATTAATACGAGGGGAAGATATAACACCCGTTTTAAATAAAATGAAAGATAAACCTTATATTGTTAATCTAGCTCACGGCATAGATAAAACTACACCAGTAGAAAATGTTAGAGCATTAGTTAATACAGTTAAAGAATATCGTGCTTAAATATCTGACAAAATGGTGGACTGTCTGTATTACTATTGCAGCATTCAGCGCAATTCAGATTAGTAACCCAGATTTAATTCAGAGCGTTAAGTATTCTTATTATGATTATCTACAATCCAAACAAGAAACAATTCACTCAAGTGATATTATATTAGTCAACATTGACGAGAAAGCGATCGCGCAAGAAGGTCAATATCCATGGCCAAGAGATATACATGCTAAATATTTAGATGCAGCTCCTGCAGATGCACTCAATGTATTGAACATTATATTTTCTGAAAATGACAGATTTGGTAAAGACAGTGTTCTTTCTCAAGCAATGGCAAATAAAGCAGTTGTACTATCTTCTGCTCCTACTCAACAAACATCAGATGGAGTTGGCACCTTTGTAGGTGTTGCAACTTTTGGAGAACAAAATGATAATTGGCTTTACAAATTTCCAGGCTTACTCTATCCTATTGATAGTTTGTCTAACTGGGCTTTTGGGGTTGGGGCTACTGTCTCAATACCTGACCAACCAACAGGAGTTGTGCGAAGAGCCCCGTTGGTCGTCAAAGCAGCCGGGAATAGGTATCCATCTCTCGCGCTCGACACTTTACGAGTGTATTCTGGAGAACCAAGCTACCAAATGAAAGTAGGTCCACAAGGAGTGGAATGGATTCGCATGGGTCGACAAGACCCGATTACAACAAACTCTTTTGCAGAAGTACCAATATCTTTTTGGAATTCTTTTGACTCAATCAGTATAACAGAACTTAATGAAAGAACAGTGGATGGCCAGAATCCCTGGAGTGGTAAAATACTCTTGTATGGAATAACAGCAGAAGGTTACTCTAATCCAGTAGCAACCCCAAAGGGTGCAGTGTATCCCCACGAAGTTCAAGCTCACTTAATTCAGACCGTACTTTCAGGCGTTGAAATAAAGATTCCCGACTGGACTGCAATATTTGAGCTTTTCTTTCTTGTGATATGCTGTCTAGGAATCCTTGCAGCGGTCTATGTCTTGCCCACAACTCTTGCGGTGATAACGAGTCTTCTTCTCGTTGGTTCCGGAGCCGGAGTGAGTCACTACATTTGGACTTCCTCCTTAACCTTTGTTGATGCATCTTTAGTTTCATTAGCTTCCTTAGTTGTGTTTGCTCAGTCAAGTTATAATAAGTATTATATCACATTCCAAGAGAAACGTCAAATAGAAAAGCAATTTGCAGGTTATGCATCGCCCACAGTTGTTCGCCTCTTACAAGAGAATCCTTCTCTAATAAAAGATGGCATGAAGCGTGAGATTAGTATTTGTTTTTCTGATTTACGAGGTTTCACTCCACTAGGAGAAAGCTTTGGTGATGATGTCAAGGGACTGACAAAATTAATGAACGAATATATGGATGCGATCACCGAGCCTGTACTCCATGCAGATGGTATGATTATAAAGTATATAGGGGATGCGTCAATGCACATTCACAATGCTCCTATAGAAGATAAAGAACATCCTAAAAATGCAGTACGAACTGGACTCAATATGCTTCGAGCAGTGGAGAAATTTAATGAACAGATTACAGCAGAAGGTAGACCACCAATTGGTATGGGGGCTGGGATTAACACTGGTCTTGGTTATCTTGGTGAGATGGGGTCTACAGCAAGACATAGTTATGACGTACTTGGTGACAGCGTTTCAACAGCTGCACGAATTGAGTCTAAATGTAAAGAATATGGTTGTTTATTATTAGTCGGTGGAGATACAGTACAACACTGTAAAAAGGATTTCTTTTTCTTAAAAGTAGATGATTTAGCAGTAAAAGGTAAAACTGTAGGTATAGAAATATATACTGTACTTGACCTTAATAAAGATAAATATATTAAACCGGCAGATATGCACGAAGCAATGCATTCAAATTATCAAAAGCAAAACTTTGATAAGGCGATCAAAATATGTAATGACCTTATGGATTGCTTTGAAGGACAGATGAAAGGTTATTATGGAATGTGGATTGAGCGTTGTGAGTATATGAAAACGCAAGATTTACCTAAGGATTGGAATGGGGTATTTATCGCGACTACTAAGTAGTTTACTAATTTGCTTTATTGCAAATCCGACCCATGCAAATTACGAACCAGTCATTTATTACCATACAGATGCACAAATAGCAATGTTTATGAACGGCTATCATGCTCCTTATAAACCAGAGTATGTTCGTAAAGTAGTTGGTAAAGTTCGTATAGGAAAAAATGGTGCTTTAATTAATTTACCAGACCCAGCTGTTGCCTATCCAAAACTTGATTTAGATTTTGATTTTGAAGAAGACAATTGGAACTATCAAGCAAACTTTATAGTTGTACATGCACTTGATTTATATTCAACATACAAAGGATTAAAGTACGATTGTATTTCAGAAGCAAATCCGTTAGTTGGTAGACATCCATCTCTAAGTGAACTAATATTCTTTAAAGTTGGTATTATTACTTTACTTGAAGGAATATATGGTAATTATCCAATGGAGTGGGAAGCGTTTCAGACAGTATCAGCTATGACTACAGGAGTTGTAGTACAAAATAATTTCGATGTAATAAGGGATGCGAGAAAGAATCCTAGGTGTAATAAAAGATAAAATGGTGGAGTTAACAGATGCAGCAATATCTAAAGCGATTGAAAAAACAACAAGCCCGTGCCCAAATAATATCAGACTTGGTGTTTCTGGCGGTGGGTGTGCTGGGTATGAGTATATTATTACTTATTCTCACGAAATAAACAATGACGATAATGTTTTAGATTATGGTAAATTTAAAATAGTCATAAACGAAATGTCTAAGCCTTATTTAGAAGGGTCTACGATAGATTGGGTAAAAGAAGGATTAAATGAATATTTTAAAATCATTAATCCAAAAGAAGTCGCATCATGTGGATGTGGCATATCAGTTCAATTTGAGGAAAATTAAAAAATGGAATTTATATTATTAGGAATTGTAATTTCAGTTAGTGTAGTAACTATAGCAAGTTTATTATTCATAAGAGAAGGTAGTAAAGGAATTACTAAACCTTATAAAACAAAAGATGGTACTTCTCGTACCGCTAAAGCAGCAAGAGTAGATTACATCGTATAAGAAAAAAGGCTCTTGTTTAGGGAGCCTTTCAGTTGGTTTTTGTTTAACTTAAACGATGGTTGAAACGCTGTATACCATTACTCCTAAAAAGGTAGTAACTAATAAACACTCGATACAAATCTCACCATTCAAATTAAAAACGCTTTTTAGCAATTTCATTTGATTTTCCTTTTGGCTACTATTGAGATATTTTGTTTCGAGCTTCGAGCCAGAGTGCATATTGGATATCATACATTGGATTATGTTTGAGATGCAAATACGCTATTCCCGCACCACTAACTAATATTAAAAATTCAAACATCTTTAATATGTCCGCCAGGGTGCAACGGTTTCACCCAATATTTAAAGAAAGTTCTTGTCCACCCTCGGGTGAAAAATCTCTTTAACTCTTTAAACATTTGGATTGACTCCTAATAATGAAATCATTATTTTACTTTAGGACATTTACTTTTTATGATATACGATGATGCCTCTCGGATTTCTCGTTTATCTAAAAAGGAGTCTCTGTTTTTATCAGCATGCTTATAAAGACTTAACTTTACTTTGCATCCTGATGCTTCTAGCTCATTCACGCTAATTAGATTGTCACCATTTATATCAAATCGTTCCATTCTCCAGTCGGCGTAGGCTGGTGTTGCTATTAAGCAAGCAACAATTGCTGTTGTAACTTTGGTCATTATTTATCTCTAAAGTATGACACAAAATATGTCATACAATACTATATATAACTGAAATTAATAATGTTTTATAATTTTATAACATAAATGTAATAATTTACACAAATGTTACAATTACCTTTCAGAAGAGGTAAACCACTTCTTAAATTCTTCGTAATCTTCCCAAGGAAGTGCTAATTGTCTACCTTTACGAGTTTCTTCGTTCATATGAAATCCCATATAAGCAAACCAAGCCATAATAGAAATTAAGATACATCCAGAAATTACTTGTAAAATTTCCATCAACATTAGTCTTCGTCCTCTTCGGCTAAAGTTTCTAATCTTTCTTTTAATAGCCCTAGCAAATCAATAATTTCTTCGCCAATTGCTCTATCTTGTGTTGTGTCGATTTCGACATCAAATCTAATTTTCATCTTTTTTGTCCTTTAACTCTTCAAGCTTTTTTTCAATCTCGTCAAGTCGGTTTAAAATTTTTTCCATTCCTTCTACTAAAGCGTTATGAGTTTGTGCTTGAGTAGGATATCCCATTATGCTTCTTTGTTAGGATTCCACATAACTAAGTTCTTAGTCTTAAGTCTGTTCACAACTAACTTATATCGCGAACGTTCTTCTTGCCATTCTTTTAACCACTTATGTCCATCACGTTCTGCATCAATAAAGATTGCATTAGTAAATGCCAAAGGTAACAATATAGCACAATGTATAATAATACTTGCAACTGTATTGTAGTTAAAGAATCCGAGATAGTTTGATGCTAAGAAGCCAAACCATACGCTCCAAATAGTAAACAATACTAACATAAAGTAAGTCTGTAAACTTGGGTCTGGAATATATTTAAGTGGATTGTATTTCACATCCATTACTCGTCTCCAGCCATTCACAAGGCTAAAAACAGTTCGCCTAAACAAACTAGGCTTTTTGATACTTGGTTCAATCATTTTTTTCTCCATATCTAATAAATTCTTTTAGAGTGTGCATTCCGTAAGTGGCCCATGTAATGACCACTATACTCCAAAATAGAATTTCCATCACTTATGAGTTTCCGTTTCTAGAAAAATCTCTCATCTTCCACATAGCGTCAGTCAGTTGTCTGTGAATATAAACATCGACTGCTCCAGCATTCTCCATTCCGCCAATCACATCTCCGTGATATGTATAGCCTCTTAGCTGACCAGTTCTGGGATGTCTTACTTTATTGATTGGCTGTCTGCCTTTCAAAGAAGTTCTGAATCTAATTGGCATAGAGTTAGCGTCTTTAGCATTATAGTACTTAAGCTCTTTATTCATTTGCTTAACCATGTTTCTGATAGATTCAACCTCCATCATATCTCCAGCACACTGTGTAGAGAATGTTCCCACGTAAGCATCAGTTCTTTGTTTTCCGTTTTTGTCAAATTTCATAATATAGTTTTCCTTCAAGTTTAATTTAATATTAGACTATTATAATTGGTTTTGTTCCATTTGTCAACCCTTTTGTTGAAAATAATTGACTTTTTTTCACAAACCCAAAGGTAGCTTTACGCTACCTCCGCCATTTCAACAGCTAGGTCTAATGCATCTAGCTTTCGTCTTGCATTTCCGCCGAATAGGGCAGATGATGCACGAGAGTCTGCACTTCGTCCAAGCTCGTGGTCAGTTAAGTAAGTCACGGCATTATATGCATTCCACCAAGAACCAGGTTTAAAGTTTGCTCCTGGTTGAGTTTCAACAATTTCTAATGCACGTTCACCTGTTCTGCTGAGAACTTTATCTTCTTGTGAAGATGTACCAAAGACTTTACCAAGGAATCTAATATAAGCTTCGTCAGTATATCGCTTGGAACCAAGAAATTCTGCAGCTTCCTTGAATTGCTCAACACGAGTGTGTGAGATACCAAGTAGCTCTTTAACGACTTCAGCATCGAACTCGTTTCTGTGAGATAGCCTTACAGCAGGTTGTCCTTTTTCTGTAAGTGCCATTGATAATGTGTTGTTACATACGACTCTTGTCATTACGAACTTAACATCAATAGATTTTCCATAAACATGTGGGTTAGAGAAAAGCAAATAACCTTTGACTTCATCTCCGCCGAATATTTCAAATCCATCTTTAACATCGGCAGCTGCAAATACCATTCTACCATCATTGATAGAACCTGCAGTATCCATTACCATATCTCCTGCATTAACGAAGTCATTAAAGAACTCGAATGCTTGTTGGTTTTGGCATGGATTCCAATTGTCACCTACATTGGTAAGAATTTTTCCATCAGTTTCCCTAATGAGAGCTTGCTGACCAGTTGGTAGCTTCTCGCCATTATGTTCTACGAAGGATGCTACCTTCTTTACAGTCCAATCTAAATTGGCTGCTTTCATCATTTCAATAGGTGACATGTCGTCAGTGACTGGAACTCCAAGTCCGTGCCAAGGCACTCCTTTGCTGAGTCTGTAAGCCATTTGTGCTTCACCGTTTATCATTTCTAAATTATGCATAATATATTTTCCTCGTTTAAATGTAGTTTTTTGCTTTTGCAACTTTGATGATGTGTAAATCCATCATAGGCTCGACTAATGATTCAATCAAGTCCCAGTCTGGATTGCGGAATTGAGCTCTACTTCGTAGGTGGCTCATCACTCCAGGAAAGTACGTTGAAATTTTACGATTTACTGAGTTACCACCGCCATTGTTGAAGATGTCGTAGTAAGCATTGCAAGCTTCGCGAAACTTATCAACATGCTTATCTTCGGCTGGACCTTCGTCAGGTACCAACTCTTGAAGTTTGTCAGCATAGCCTTGATATTTTCCAGCTCCGTTCCAATAAGTATCTTTCATGTTTTTTCCTTTTTTGATTTTGTTGGGTATATTATAACATAACAAAATCGTTTTGTCAACCTTTTTTTGCAATTATTTTAAACAAAAACGAAATCTTTTCATCGTTGCTTATATTCATGTCTGGTATTGGGTCTGCACCCCAATGCAATAGTGCTTGTCTTTGCTTTAATCTCTTAGTCAAATCTCCAGCTCCGTTTTTCTTTACTTGAGCTGAATGACGAGCTACAAACGATCGCCATCTTTTTTGTTGATGATTATCAAGCTCTGGAATTCTTCGGCCGTGGAAGTATCTTGTATACCACTGAACCCAGCCGAGTGGGTCTTCTTCTGTTATCCAGCCATTCTCGAGCCATACGCTCATCGGCTGTGAAGCATTTTCTTTAAATAAGTTTGATGAAGCAACATTAACTGGGCTGTCAAAGTCGCTATAATCTCCGTGGAAATAGTCACCATCGAAAATACCGAGGGCGACCATTTGATATGGATTTAGTAAAGGCTCAAACATTAAGCTGCAATCTTTGCAAGACGTTCTTTTCTGTAATTCAAAGCATCATCTCCAAGATAGATGTTACCATCTTTTGCTCTAAACAATGTAGCTAATGAAGCTTCATCATCTTTTGCTCTTTGAATGAGTGAGAACTCAGCTTGTTCTAAAGTGATTCCACCAATTTGTACAAAGTCAAGTAGCATATCCGCAAAAGGGATTTCGCCATTTGATTGCCAAACTGTAAGGCCATCTACTTGAGCTGTTCCTTCAAATTGCATCTCAATGCTTTTTGAGAAGATGTTACCCTGTGGGTCAGCTCTCAGTTGGTCGGTGAATAGAACTTCACCTGTGAAAGTTTTGTTTTCGTCATATTGTGAAGCGAAGCCAAAACGTTGTTTAGTGACAATGTCACCATTGATTGTTATTTCATTTGGAAGAATATTCATTATGCAGCCCTCTTGTTGTATCGGCCTCGGCCTGACCAGCCGACTCTTTGGACGGCTTCCATTGGAGAAGTTTCTGATGAAACCCTAAGGTATTCCTCAACTGTGTAGTTATCAACTAAACAATTAATGTAAGATTTATATGGCTTTGCACCGTACTTGAATCTTGCAATAAAGGATGGCTTTACTTTACCAATCCAAGATGGGTGACAGTTAGGATGTACTTCGTCCATAGTCTTAGAACCGATGTAATCGCCTCTGTACATAAGGTACATTCCGTCCCATGTAAATTCTGTTTTGTCAAATTTTGTCATAATAATTCCTTTCCATTTAATATTTTATGAGTCTATTGTAACACGCTATTAGGCAAATGTCAACCCTTTTCGTAAAAAAAGTTGAAATTGTTTTAAATTATTTGAATTATATGAGGAAAATGAGGCAAAATAGACCTACCCACCATAACCAGTGGGCAGATTTTATTTCTTCGATGATTTTCTTAATCACTTCTTATCCCAGTTCTCGTTGAGCACGGTCTGGGCTTTATATAGAAGATTAGCATCAGCTTTTGTTAAGATGTTCAACATATATTGCTTTTCATGTTTGAAAGCTTTATGGAAGAACTTTTGGTCATGCTTGATTATAGATTCAGCATTAGACAAAAGGTCTGCTATTTTAATTGTTTGGGACTCGGGTGGTCCTAAAGCAAAATGGTCAGCATCCATCTTCTTACGAAACGCACGGTTTCCGTCTTCCTTATCGGAGACGTTTGTGCAATAATGTACATATTCGGCAATAGTATAGCCAAATTTTTCTTTGATATCTCTTAATGTAACTGGAGTATCTTCGACGACATCGTGTAGTATAGCTGCAGCTATCATTTCTGTTGTAGCTTCAACTTCTTTTTCTAAAATATCTGCAACATGAATTGGGTGAACAACATAAGGCTCACCAGTATATTTTCTGCGTTGATCGCCATGTGCTTCTATAGCAAACATTGTAGCGTCACTTATTACTTTCTTGTCTATCATACTTGTTATTATAACACGTTATTCTGTGTTTGTCAACCCTTAATGAATTGTTTGATTTCCATTCTCAAATAAAATATCTAACATATCTGCGGATTCTTCAACCCAACCTGATTTGACTATATCGACAACACTTGGAAATTCAGAGTCTGTCTCAACAGGTAATGCGGTTAACTTTTTTTGTTTTGCAGGAGCAAACATATCTCTTGCAAAAATTATCGCAGCTCTTTCAGTTTTAAAAGAACATGCTGTTGTTAAGTTAAATGGGTTGTTTGCAGCAAAGCATGCGAATACTCTGCCATCTCCTTCGTAACCAAGTTCTTCACCATCATATGTACCAAGGAATACGCCCATATCTTTATCAGCTAAAATGTATCTTCTCTTTTTCATGCAGTTCTGAGTATTTCTCCCTTACAGCTTTAAAATGGTCTAAATATTCGTTTGTATTAAATACGAATGTTTGTGGGTCATTATCGTCTACACCAATAAAAACAACTCCTTTGTTTACTTCTGTTCCAGTCATTTCAGTAAAAGCTTTTGCATAGAATGCTACTTGCATGAAATAACCTGTAATGTCGGATTCCTTTTTAAGCCTACGAGATGTTTTAAAATCAATTACTGCAAGTTCTCCTTCCCATTCTCCAATGCAATCTACTTGACCTGCAGTCTGTAGTTCGTCACTATAAAGAAAACATTCTTGGAACCAAACATTACTAATCTTATCATCTAGTACTGGTTTCATAGAATTAAACATATACATGTTAGAAGGTTGTACACCTTCTTTCCAATCTTCTTTGTTATCTATATAGTTTTCACAGATTTTATGAACTGCAGTTCCACGCCTTGAAGCTTGAGATGATATGCGATTTGCAACATCTTCTCCTACTCTCTTACGCCATGCAATAATTCCTGCTTTACTTAAGATACTAAGTACTGTTGTTACTGAAGGATAAGCTTCACCCGTGGGGGTGAAATATCGTCTGCCTTCTTCTGTTGTTTTTCTTGTCAATTTTGGTAAATCAATACCATGTTCAAAATGCTTAAAAGCCATAATGTATTTTTCCGTTCTTTTGTTTTATCCTATATCAACTGTTCTGGAATCTCCTAAAAACATTTCTCTGAATGATTCTGCATCAGCCGCGACTTCAAACATAAATGTATATTCATCAGCTTCAACATCATAAGCGTGAGTGTAAGATTTTTCATCTATGTTACCTTGAGCCCAATCAAAATATTCTGATGCTCTTTGGTGTCCTCCGCCTACTTTCACTCTAAAGACCTGTTTGGTTAACCATTTTAGTCTATAGTCGTCTATTGTTTGTTGTATCATAATTATTTTACCTTAAAGGATTTTGGAGGACCGAAGTCCTCCCTGTAATCTCCTTTTATTTATTATGCGACTGCATAGTTTTGTGCACCATCGGTAATCTGACGCACTGTTCTAATACTTGTTTCTTTCGCAATAATATATTCTTTTACCAATCCGCTTCGTACGATATCTTCAATTCCAAACTTAATTACGCTGAAACTGTCGACTCTATTTAAAACCTTCGTAAAACTTTGAAGGCCAGAAATATCATTTCGATGTCGGTTACTTGCTAAATCATCTTGAGCTGTGTCACCACAGAAGATAATTTTACTAGTTTCACCAACTCGAGTGATAATACTATCGAGCTCGTGGTACGTCATGCTTTGACATTCGTCTACAATAATAATTGAGTTATCGAATGTTAATCCTCTCACAAATGATGAAGTCATAAACCTAACTTGATTTTTTTGCTTTAAGATTTCCCAAGCATCTCCTCTTCCGAATAAATCATTTACGATATCAGAATAAGGCGTAGCATATACAGCTTCTTTTTGAGCTTGTGAACCTGGCATAAAACCTTGTTCTCTTGTTTGAACTGCAGAGCGTACAATTATTACTTGGTCATATTCATCTTTGTTCATAATATCATTTAATCCTAAGTAAAGTGCACACATTGTTTTACCAGTTCCTGCTGTGCCAACCGCAGCTATATTATAGCCATTTCGATAATCAGAAAATAATTCCGCCTGAGTATCTGTGATTGGTTGAATGGGACGCATACTAAACTTCCGGTCTAGTGTTCCATTCTTAGTAGCAGTTTTTCTTCTCTCCTTTTGCGAGATACGACGTTTGTTGGACATATACAATCTCCTTGTTGATGGAAGATAAATTTCTATTTCCAGTCATTTATCTTGTTTCCTGTGTAACTTTTGTTTTGTTTCATAGACGAAAGTATATCACGAAAACCTTGGTCGGGTTTCATTCGACCAAGTCTTGCGGCTTCAATCACGGGGGTTGTCGCAGTATGTATTTGTTGTATGTGAGGATTATCTTTGAGGTAAGATTCTCTATCCGAGAGTTTTAGAATTTTCTCGAAGGTTTCACCTGTGTCGGTGTTTTTAAATTCGTATGTTGGCATTAACTAACTATCCAATTTATCATAAGTTTATTTATTATGAGCCGGTCACCATTTCGTAAATTTCTTTCCAATTTTTTACTTTTGGAATGGAATCGTTTTGGTAATTAGCATTAAATAAATGTTCAATAAGTACTGACCTGAGTCCTAAGTCATAACCACATTCTGCATTCAGTGGTTTATCTTCGACCCAAATACAGCCACTATCTTTATAAGGTAGTAGGCCATCATCTTTGTCAGCTCCACAATCCAAACAAACTATCTTTTCAAACACAGCTGGTCCGAAAAGTTTTTCTAAGTTTTGTTGTCTCAGTTTTCCAGCATAATAATCAGTGCTTAAGCTGGTGATACAATGAAAAATAAATCCTTCATCGTGTAATCTTTTAACGTATTTGATTGCATCACGCAACCCTGGTAAAAATCCAATCCTTGCTGATTCATTGAATTGTCTTACCAATTTTCTACTTTCTTCTTTTGTTATACCGAAAGTTTCTGCTACATCGTAAACACCTTCTGTTGCAACTTCGTAGCCGTTTTCTGACATCCATTTATAGAATGCGTATTTCCAATCTAGTAGTACTCCATCGCAATCTACTAGTATTAATTTATCTGTTCTATGGTCCATAATTTATCCTTTTTCCTATTCATTATTATATATTGTAACATGTTTTAATGTAAATGTCAACCCTTATTTGAATAGGCCCTCAATGTTATATGTGTCAACATACTGGTCAATCTCAGGCTCACCAGTCCACTTTATTTCTCTATTATAGGGATTATATTGGTCACCAGAAAAGTAATCTTCGTAACAAACCAGTTCTCCTGGTACTCTTTTATAAATCTCTGCCATAACGAAATAATTTTCAGATAATTCACGAACAAGAGATTTTATAGACATTGTTGTTTTGGAATGAAACACTGGGTCATCTGGGTCCATTATAGCTTTATATGGTTCTTTTGTTTTACCATAACTTCCACTATGCAATTGAACTAATCGTTGAGTATATTCAGCTTCTGTAGCTCTATGATGTCTAGCTGTATTTGTGATAAATCCTGTATGGCCAAATGAGCCATCACGTCGGACTGCTAACCAACTTTTAATTTGAGCTTTAAAATCACGACGATAAAGGTAATAAACTTTATCAGCATGTTCTAAAATAGTTTGTATTTGAAATGTATCGATGTTTGTTTTGCCTTTAATCGTTTTAGCAAAATGACTTGGCATAATTTTATAACATGCTTTTTCTTTACCAATTCTTAATACATCAAATATGTTCCAGTTGTTATTCTCTGAAGCTTTAAGCCAACCAATTGAATATGGTTTCTCATGCGAAAACAATTCACCCTTGTATGGTAAATTATATTCTTCTGCTTTTTTCAATGTGAAACTTGTGCTTCCTGTTCTAAAATTAGTCAGGATAACTACGTTATTGGTCATACTTATCTTTAAGTCTTTGCTTACGTTGGCTTTGCTTTCGCTTATTTTTACGTTTTTCGTTTTGACGGTTTTCTTTACTAGGGTTTATTCCCCACCCGTCACCTTTGCGATACTCTTTAAATCGCTTCGGCATTGCTGCATTCCTTCTATCGCATATCCATAGGAGAGGTGAAAAGGTCTGGGAAAGCTTCTTCTAAAGTAGCTTTGGTTAATCCTTTAACCTTTGTGTGAGATAGCATGTTATTAGCTAACAGTTCAGCATCTTCATTGTCAATAGCTTCTAAAAGACTAATAAACAACTCTTCTCGCTTTACTGGTTTCATGTCATCATAACCACCGCCTTTAAAGAATATTTTTAAACGTCTTGTTTCTCTATAAAGCATTGTTTTTGCTTCATCTTCAAATTCGTTTGGTTTCCAAGGTGGAGGGCTATCGGGTAAAAGAAACTCAATGGTTTCATCGTAAATTAAACGAAGTACATTACGAAAAGGTACGTTATCGTTTTGACGTAGCCATGCTACTTTATCTGCTTTTGTTTTCTTTTTAGGAAGTTCAGATAGAACCTCCGTCATTGATAATCTAATTGCCATTTTAAAAATCCTGTATATCTGTTATCAAGTTTTTCAACTTTTTCTTAACAAAGAAGTTAAAGAGATGTTCGCGACCAACTTCTTTTGCATTATTAAATTGCTCAAGAATCTCATCTTTGAAATTTTGAGGAACCAAGCTCAGGTCTATCATTTGCTTGTTTCTGTTTAAACGCAGTTTTGTTTCTTCGTCCATTGTTTCTGGCTCAGTTAAAAACTGTGTAATTCTTTTCTTAGTCATTGGTCTTTGTCTTTCACCAACAGCTAAGCAATTGTCAGCACTTAGTATATTAGGGATGCCATCTCCAACATCACCTTTTAGAATGTGCTCTTCCAAATATTTATCAGGATCGTTATGTCTTACCCATTTCTTTAGAACGGGATTATATTGGTCCACGTTACCATAAGTTTGTAATTGAATAAAGTCTTTGTCACCAGAGAGTACTAATATCTTTTCAGCACCAGTATTCATTACTGTACCATGTTCATGTACAAGAGTAGCAATAATATCGTCTGCCTCACATCGCTCTATACTAATAACTTTGTAAGGAAAAAATTCTTCAATCTCTGCTCTAATACCATGGATAACTTCAAAGAGTTTATTCCAATCCATATCAGAAGCATCACGACCTTTTTTACGATTAGCTTTATAGTAGGGGAAGTAGTCTCGTCTCCAAACGTTTGGGTTATCGCAACAGAGTACAATTTCGCCATACTCTTTGTGAAACTTTTTACGATTGAAACGAACTGAGTTTAAGAACATGTGACGAATAAGATTTTCGTCTGGTTCCACGTTGTGATGATTTCCTATACTTGCGAATAGTGAAGCCATCATTACTTGATTGTAGTCTAGTAATATCATATTTTATCCATAATTTAATTTAAGTGAGGTATATTATATCACACTTCGTCGTCGTTGTCAACCCCTAAGTCTGTTAGATTGGTCTTTAAACCACCAACAGTATGAGCTCCATCCGACTCAAGTACTACTACATTAGTTGAAGCAAACTCTTGAAGTGGATGTTCCACTCCTAATGTTTGCAAATGTAGAGCTTTGATCGCTTCAAATATTAGAATCATATTAGGAAAATACTTTTCCATATCTGAATCGAAATCACAATTAGCACGGGCCATTTCGTGTAGTACATTTTCCCATATAATTTCTGCTAAATCATTTGCATAATTTTCTTTATATGCAGAAATCTTTTCACCAACTTCAGCTGCCGTCATCGGCGGGTCTGAAATCAGTCTTGGAAATTGTACAACGTTATCTTTGTCCGCCATTTGTTAAGTTCCTTAAAATTGTGTTCCACATTACTTGGAATGACTGAACACTGTTTCTTGCTAGATTGAATCTATCAGAATATGTAAAACCATGGAAATAGTTTTCATTCTGCTTCATGCTTTCTAGCACTTGTCTTACTACAGAAAACGCATAGTTGGCGTGAACTTGTGGGTCCTCGTTCCAATCATACATAATTGTAGCGTTTTGTGCTGTTTCAGGTAATGCACCATAATTTGGGTGGATACAAATAACCTGACTTTTAATTGCTTCAATAAGTGCAATACAGCTGGTTTCTTTCCAAACATTTGGATATAAGAAAATATGAGCATCATCAAGAGCTTCTAAAACTTCTTCGTTAGATTTAACTCCGTGATATGTCATATTTGGATGTGCTTCAATTGTTGCAAATAAACCTTTATAAGCTTCATTGCGTTGTTCCCATCCATAAATTTCAAAACCAGAATAAACATCTAAATGAATGTTATCGTATTGCTTACTTAATGCATCAAAGATTGGTACTAATAATTCCAATCCACGATGTGGTGTTGTATGGTAGATAAACTTAATTGTATCTAATGGCTTTTCTTTTGGAGCAAATTGTTTTTCAATTGCATTATAGATAACAGTACATTTACTATAAGGCATACCAAATCTTACAATGTATTGGTCACGTTGCCATGCTGATACAAAAACAAAATGGTCAAACTTTTCCCAACCACCATCTGCAAGAATCTTATTCTCTGGGTCTTCAGCTAAGTCGTGGCACCATAGGATATTTAATACATCATCTTTCAGTTCACGAGGTCTGCTTAAATGAACAGCTACCTTATCTTGTAAATCTTTATCTACGAGGTCAACAAAACGTTGCCTCATCATTTCAGTTCCGCCTTTTGCATTGGCAGATTGTTCGGAGTTAATTACTTCTCCTTTATACACGCAACTCATTTGTACTCTCCAGTTTAGCATTCACTGATTCTTTTAAAGAACCTGCATAATCTCTTAATGTGTTAATTGTAGTGTGAATGTGACCAGTTGCTGTTGGTCTTAATTGCTTTTCTAAATCGCTAATCACAATTTGTACTGCACACAGTTTTTCTAAATCATTCATATTTCGCTTCCTCATAAATGTTGTCTAATGATTTTTGTGACCCTTTCTTTTCCCACCAATCTGTTAAAAATTCGTATGAGTAAATTGCAGAGTCTGCTTGTTTGTTATAATAATATATATTCTTTGAACGGAAGTCGATTACATTCTGGTTAAACAATGGGAATGTATACACTGGTCCAAATCCATGCATCACATTGTTTTCAAATGATGGTGCAGCACCTAGTGGCATTTTATAATGTATTGCAATTGCACTATTGTTTTCTGTTTCAATAAAATAATAATCAATAATCTTTTTTGCATATTCACGCTTTAACGCATATGCTTGTAAGCCATGGTCCCATAAATTACGACGACGAAGCATCATTGGTGGATATTCTGTATCTTTATCATAAGGATACTCAAATACATTACACAGATGTAATGCTCCCCACTCTGCTTTGATTCCTTCAATGAATTCCATTAAAGTAAAGTTCCAATGCTTTACAGGTTCAAAGTCTACATCATCTTCAAAAAATAAACCAATTTCTTCGTCGGTATTTTCGTACCACCATTTAATAGTTAGCAAGTGAGAAGATGTAACACCTTTAGTCATTATTTCTAATAACTTAGGGTCTCCTATAAACTTAATAGAATCTTTATTGTATCTTTCGTAAACATGCACATGGATATCAGAACAACCAAGTTTACTAAACTCAGATTCTGTATATGCTTTACGATCGGGACAATCAATCAGATTGATTATGTTCGGCTTCGGTATCTGTTGTAATTTGTTCAAAGTTATAACTTTCTTTCAATTCATTGTAAATGTCAGTTAGAATACTATGAAAGTTTCTGACTGAACCATTGTTGTGCACACGATATGTGTCGATATTCATTTCTTCTTTAAGAACATAAGCACTATCTATTTCTGTTGGATAATTGATAGTATATTCTTTAACAAGATTACCGTTAAAGTATCTGCGACTATCTGAAGAATAGTCATGGCCATCACGTGTAATTTGAACAATGACAATATTTTCTCTACCGACTCTTTCGATGAGTGGTTCAAGTTCTTCTACAAATCCGCCATCTGCTACAGCGTAATGTATTCCATCTTCTATTTCTTCAGCAACCAATTTACCAAAGTAATCTAAACCTTTTTTTGGTTTCATAACATTTTCAGAAACGTGTATCATTGCTTCTCTACGAGAGTGATCGCCAAGAGCATGTTCTACCACTTCTTTTTGTTCACGGTCATTATAACCTTGCATAAACCATTTCTTATCAACTCCAAAGAACTCTATTGTTTCTTTGAACAATTGATGTTTAAAACTTAATGCTTCAAAGCCAAACATCTCTTTATATAAAGATGCAGCTTCGTCTTTGCCACTAGCTGGTGGTCCGTTAAATATTACTATCATTATTGCTTCCGTTAAAATGTTCAAATTTTGCGATGAAGTAAGCATCAACAATATCTGAAATTGGATTATATCCCTTTATTATATCAAGTTTGACACGAATGTCAACCCCTGTTTCTTCTTTAAAAGAATCCAACATCATGTCTTTGTTTGCATTACCTTTACCTGTTGCAAACTTTTTAATTTCTGTAGGAGCAGGAACGCTATAAGGTATTCCTTGCTTCCATAATTTGTATTTTAAGAGTCCACAGTTTTCTGCGATTTGGAAGACTCTTCCGACTGCCCCAAAGGCATATCCTTCAATAGCAACTCTACTACATCCGGCGGCAGATATCCACTGTAAACTCCACTCGGCCAAATTGTTGAAGCGCTCACAGTCTTCGCTCCACTCAGGATATACTGAACAATTATAGTTTTCAGCTTCTCTAATTTTTTTCTCATTTGGTACCATATAATAAAATTTGCAATTCTCGTATTTCCATTCTTCACCTGAATGCACACAAACTGCTGGACTTGTTAAACTGTAATCTACTCCCGCAACGACCATAATATACTCCTCATTAAAGGATTATTTATATTAGTCGGCACGATAAAATATGTGAGAACCTATAGTTCCTACTTGTTGTAATGTTGGGGCCCAATAAGGTTCTATCCAATCTGCATGATAATGAGTAGCACTTTCTGTTAACCCTCGATGTTTACCATTCTTAATTATCTGTGAAGAAATTAAAACAGCTTCATTCCAAGAGTCAGCATCTAAAGGTGTGTCATTTTTACCATCGCAATACCAACTGAACTGACAACGATTACGCACAGGTACGAGTTGACTAGAGTCTTTCCAAGAGGGTTTATGGTCTCCCTGGTATATTACACCACATATTGTTTTAGGGTATCTATCGTCTCGTACTCTATTTAGAACGACATCAGCTACTGCAAATTTACCTGCTAAACTATCTGAACGAGCTTCGTGGTAAATGTTTAGAGCCATACAATGTTCATCTTGAGATATGACATAATCATAATCAATACCTGGTTGTGCTTTTAAATCATAAGCAAAACCCATTACGAGCATTAGAAAAACTGTTATCCATAAAGGCATAAAGTTCTTATCAAAATTACTTAGTTTCATACTTTGTTAAGATAAGCAGAGAGTAGCTCATCGCCTGAAAGTTTGTTACCAAAAATGTGAATCAGTTTACCGTTTTGAAATCTTTCAATACGGCCATCTGGATAAGAGATATCTTGTACCATTCCATTATCGAAATGAATACGAGTCTCGTCAGTTTCATACCACATACTTTTTAAACTGTGCATATGCAATCCTGTGGATTTTTGGTTCCATTCTTCTGCTTCAATTGCTTTAGCAAATTTGTCTACCATTTCGGTGTATTCAGTCATCATCATTCTCTCCATGTATTTCTTTATTTAAATCTTCAAGTGCTTTTTCAAGGTCTTTTAAGTGAGGATATCTTGTATATGCAGGGTGTGCATACTTTCCAATATCTTCTTTAGTAATTGGTTCAACTTTTTTCTTAAAGATTCTATCCCAATTATCATCAATCTTTTTCTTATCTTCTTTTCTTCTGCTTGAGCCTTTACCGCCGTGCCATTTGCTCATAGTGTTCCCAACTGACTCATTGCTTTATGTATTCTATCTAACTCTGGGTCATTTAAATGCCCATAGATTCCAACATCTCCTGAGAAAGAATATTCACTCATAAAATCAAGTGGTGGTTCCACAAAATCTTGAGTATCTCTATCCATAAAAGCAACTTCCCATAAGTTTGCTTTCCACCCATAAGAACCTGTAAATCTTACAGCTGATACTATGTAATCATCATAGTCAAATTGTATACGTTCACCGTCGTGCCACGGCTTTCTTTCTGGCCATTTACTCATTAGTCTTCCCTCTGGCCAAAGCCATAATCAATTACAACTGGGAATCTTGGGATTCCATCAGGCGTCTCGTTAAAATATCTTAATGTAGCCCAATCTGGAGTGTTACCATCGTTCCACAATTTTTCTAGTACTTTTTGTGTACCTCTTACTCCTGCCCCAAAGTTTGTTCCATCGGGTTTACGTAATACAAAATGTTTTACATAACCAGCCCAGTTACCTTTACCTTCTAACATTGACACGACTTGAAATTCATCAGTAATAAACTCTTTACGTTTGAGTAAGAATTTACTTCTTTTGTTTTCGTAAGCTTCATCAATTCGTACCATTTGGCCTTCATAGCCATCTTCCATCCACGTTGAGTATAATTCATCAAGGCCATCTTGAGTTTGAGTTAAGATAGTTTCAACAACTTTAATTGAATCCATATCAGAAAGTGTCATACCCATCTTAAAAAATCTGCCTGAGAAGATTAAATCCTTATGAGAAGTGTCATACATGTCATAAACGTGGTATTGTACAAGCTTTTTAGCTTCTAAAGTGTCATACTCTGTAGTTTTTTGTTTACGAACAAGAGATGTAATCTTATTAAAATCATCTTTAAGCTCGTGATTATATAGTTCACCATCAAATGTAAACTCTGGATGTTTATCAAAAATTGGTTTAATCTCTTCCCATATATGTGGGCAACTTGTGATTGGTTTATTTGCTCTTGTCCAAAGTCCACTCTTATTCGCAATACATCGTATACCATCAAGCTTTGGTTGAGCAATAACAGGAAAGATATCATCATTCTTTTTGTAACCACCAGCTAGCATTGGTTTAAATGCTGTATAAGAGTCAATGTCTTTGATATCTTTAAAATACTCTTTTTCAAGTTTGCGATCGTAAATACTCATTGCTTCAGATATTGCTTGAGTATAAGCTGTAGTAGAATTTGCACGACCAACGTTTTTTGCAACTGTCTTTTTCCAACCAGAAGTTACAAGCTTTCCATCTTGTATTCCTGCTGTACTTCTTGTTGCAGCATCGTCATCAGAGTTCCAACCATAGTCAATAGTCAATTCACGAACTTTACCTTTCGTATCTCTCTTGTATAATGTTGGTAATGAAGATATATTTTGCATGTTACTTTCCTATATGTTTTACGTCTGAGCGTGGTATTACTTGATATGCTCCTTTGTTATATGCAGGAGCTACTGTGAAGTTTTTACTTTGTTCTGCTTTCCAAGAGTGGTCAACAGATTTAACTGGTTTAGTTAATGGTGCTGATGGATAACGCTCACGATGATTTTCTAAAGTCTGTCTCCAGTCATTAGTTAATTCGAGTGGTTTGAAAGAAGATTGGATTTTAGTACGACCATAAGCATAGTCAATATACTGTTGTAATGTGTCGTATCGTAAGTCATGCATACCTTTACGTTTCATGTCACGATTGTGCTGTCGCCATTGCAGTTCCAGCTCTTGCATCTTTGCTTTTGTGATTTTGACTTTACGCTTCTTAGAGCTTATTGTCGATAATCCTCTAGCTAATCCCATAAAATAAACCTCATAATATAAAGAACTATTATAACACGTTCTGTGGCATTTGTCAACCCCTAAGGGAAAATTGGTGGTCGATTATTTGGCGTTCCTTTCCTGTTCAGTATGTCGACAGTTCGGGTGTTGCTCCCTAATTCAGTGGCCGTCGTGGGTCCTAAATGGTAGAGCTATTAACTCCGTGATTCCATCTCGCCGTCGTGGTTTATCCCACCAATTTTTTTAACTTTTACCTTCTACCTTTGTAGCTATATGTTAATCTTTCTTGTGCTGCCTTTTTGAGCCATCTCTTTCTGCCTTCTGCAGCTTTACGCTTTCTTTTTGCAGTTGGTTTCTCGTAGAATTCTCTTTCTCTTACTTCCTTTATAATTCCAGCTTTTTCAATCTGTTTTCTAAATTTTCTAAGAGCTATATCAAATGGCATATCAGTTGGAGGCCTTCTATCTTTTGGATGTCTTGGCCCCGGTCTCAAATCAACGGTACGACCGCTGAAAGATTTATTTTTATTATTGTATCTCATAGGTATTATTATAACATAACAAAAACGATTTGTCAACATGTTTTTGCAATTAATTTAAAATGTTTCTTATAATATATTTTGTATACTATAAGAAACAAAAAAGAGGGCCCTTGTGAGGCCCTCTTCGTGAAACAATTTGGGGCGGTGAACCTTTATTAACGAAATTCATTAAGTAGTGTAGAATTGTCAATTGTCGTTCTGCCGCTACCCCGAGCTAAAAGCCTCTATTATTAAAACTTAAAGTCGACTGACTGGCCTAGGACTTACGTCTTACTTTGTTAATATCAGTAGTCCAGGTAGGGTTAGCCGAAGCTTCCTACTATCTCTTCTAAAGATAAAGACCCTTGACCGCTAAGTCATTGTGTCGTTATAAATCGCAAAATCTATAACCTGTCTCGTTTCAGCACTGCGGGGTTTTCCTCCCACTTTGGTATCAAGCGTTTCCTCATACCCTGGCTCGTCTCAGTCTCTATTGATTTGTTCTATCCCACCATATTATCACTTTCCAGCGCGGTCTTCCTCAAGCTACCGTGTGGGTTGTCCACCTTTAATCTTGCCTCTGAACGATCGATAAAGTCGTCATCTCGTGCAAACTGTCTCCTCGGTGTGTAGAACCGCGAGTTCTACTTCCTCTTACCGACGGGGGTGTTTCCCTCAATATAAGATAATTATATCAAGTTGTTTCGTCTTTGTCAACCCTTTTTTGAAAATAATTTAAAAAAAGTTTTGATTAGAATGTCCAATCATTGATGATTAATTATAAGTGTTATTGTAACACGTTATTTTGTATTTGTCAACCCTTTTTGAAAAATATTTTACTTTTTTCGCTTTTCCATATAAGCTGACCATTTGTCATATTGCTTTTGGTCAACAACACCTTCTGATAATAGCTTCTGTCTATTCTTTAAATGTGCTGATTGTGTATCTTCTTTGCTTCCACCAGTATATGGAACACAATGGCCTTCTTTTGCCATAATTTCTGTAGCCATACACCATCTATCTTCTTTGCTGTAATAAACACTAAAGTCACCAAGGATTCTACCAAACTTTCCTTTGGCGTCTTCTCCACCACGACCTTTAAATGTCTTTAATACAACATCTTTCTTTAATAATTCTTTTAACGCTTTTTTCGCTGCAAGTCCAAATAGTTTTTCAACCTTGTCACGCGTACGAGACTCTGGTGTATCAATGCCCATAATACGAACACGCTCGTTGCGAAGCCAAACACCAAAACCCAAGTCAATGTCGACATCAACTGTATCTCCATCTACAACTTTAATTAATTTTGCTTTATACTCATACATTATATGATTCTCCTGTTAGTTGAAGCTATTTATCTTCTTTTACACCAAACATGAATCCACCATTTAAAGTACTTTCGTCCTTCACCATAAGCTGCCGACTCTAATCTATTATATAACAAATTCAATAAAAGCTACTATTGAAATAGCTAACCACATTGCTAATCCGATAACGATAATTAACAAAATAGAAGCTTGTCCTATTCTGTCAAGAAAGTTCTGCAACCAATCCCACATATTATTTACCTTGTCCGCGATACTTTTTAAATCCACGCTTTTTGGATTTATTCATCGTTGACATACTTTTTGGTCTTTTACCAATGCTCGTACCTTTTTTCACCCCGTCGTGAGATGTAGAGTATGCGCTATTCTTTACTGCCATATCTTTTTTCCTTTAAATAAGTTAATAGAGATGTATAATCTCCAATGTATTTTTCATTAACAAACACGTTTGGAATTACATCCATATTTGCTTTACCTTCAACACACTCTAAATAAAATTTACGAATAGAGCGATCAAAGTATTCAAAGTCCTCACTATAATCTCGACACAATTTTCTTGCTTTATCACATACGCCACAATCTCTTTGGCCGTATATTTTAATCATTGTAATTAATAGATGATGTTACTTTTTGTTTTTTAAACTCTTCGTTTTCGTATAACTGTTGCCAAACTTGCTTTGTAACTTTTTCTGTATGTAAATAAGAATAGTAAGCTGTAATCATACCAAATACCATTGGTGTTAGAAAAATAACTAATAGCATTAAACTAAACGGACTTAGAAACTGATTCATAGCAATGTCTATGGTGTCAGGATTCATTTTTTGCTCCTGGCTTCTCAGTTTTTGCATTCCACTTAGATACGTATTGTAGTTTCTTTTCTCTATCCCAATCTTGTGCAAGCTCAGGATTTTCTTTATCAAACCATCTAATCATGTGGTCTTCGTCGATAATATCAACTGATGAAATTGTTTCACCTAACCATCTTTGACTGAATTCGTTTGCCTCTTCACAAGTAATAATATCACTGGCCCACTGTTCTGCGAGCTTATCAGTTAGTTTTACATCAGGATTGGTTTCTTGCAAACCATCCATCGGAATCATATATGTTTGTCTAAAGCTAGACACACATTCCACTTTTACATATTTTTTCATAATATACCTCAATTAATTATATAATAAACAACATACCCATTAAAAATCCAATATTAAACCCAATAGAACATACCAACATCATATCTTTAGTAAAACTCTTTTGTTCATATTCGTAAATTTTAATCTTGTTCCATGCTCCAAGTCTTGCTGACTTTACGTGCTCTTTCCATCTCGGTATTACCCTCGATGCCCTTGCCATTTGTATTTGGCTTTTTAATTTCTACTCTAGAAGAATGTGGAGCTCCAAATTCTCTTTCGTAAACTGTCTGTCCCTTATCTGGGCTCTCATAAATTTTTGTCATTGCCATAACTCCAATCCAAAAAGTTTGTTCTGTAAAGGTTTATCAAAAACTGTCATGTCTTTATAAGCCTCGTTTTCTACTTGCTTTTCGTAAAAAGCTCTTAGTTCTTTGTATGCACCTCGTACCTGCACTGGCATTACACCACCTTGCAAAATACAGCATTCAAGTTCATTAGCAAGTTTTCTTGCCAATCTAATTTCTTCTGCGGTTCCACGATCGTGGGTTTCAAAATCATTATTCATTATATATTCCTCAAAATAATACTAGTTAAATATAACAGTAATAATACTGTTCCTAAAAAGCTTCCAATCAACATAAGTCCAAATAACAATACACTACCTAGAGTTGGCTCGAAAGGTTTGTCTGGTAATTTGCCTACACCGATTAGGGCTTTAAATACTTCTTTAATCATTAAAATATAATATCATTGAATGCAAATACAGCCAACATCATACCAAATACTGTGATTTGTATAATAGCTGGAATAACAACGAACATGACCATAGGGTCAAAGTCCATTCGCATCCAATAATCGTCTTTGTGCCAATCTTCTACTTGCTTTGGCGTAGCTTCTTTATAATTTAATTTTTCCATAGTCCATCTAATATTTCTTCGACTTCTGGGTAGGAATCCATCTCGTCGACTATCATATCAATTTCATCTAAGCGATCGAGTTCTTCAGCTAACCGATATGCATAATGTTGTCTATGCAATTCTTGTAGAAACATATTAACTCTTAACCAACGTTCACGGTTAAAGTCTGCGTTATCTTCGTTACCTGAATATTTACTCATTACTTAAATAATCCTATCTTCTCTCCGGCTTTAATTCTACGGTCATATTCCTCAGGTGAGTCTGGATATCTCCACCCCCATGCTGCTCCTAGTGCCATAAAGGTACCAGAATAAGCTACTGCTTTCCAGTTTCCTGTGAATACAATCATACACAATAAAGCAAATGCCATAAATCCTAACATCATGTACTTTGCTTTTCTTGGGAATACTTTCTTTGTTTCCCAGTTTGTTAAGAATGGTCCAAATAATTTGTGGTTATATAACCAATTGTGCATTTTATCTGAACTCTTTGCAAAACAATATGCTGCAAATACTGCTGGAATACTAAATGGTATCCCTGGTAGAATCACTCCTACGTAAGCAACTCCTAAACTTAAAAATCCTAATCCACCCCATGCTAACTTTTTCATGTTCATGTTAATATCGCCTTAATGTGTTCTGCAGCTACTATAACTGCATCTTGTCCACCTATACGCACTGGCATAGCTTTATCCCAAGATAGATATACTGTATCACCTTTGTTTAAGTGTGCTGCACCTGTGGCAGGACCTACTGCAATTACAATACCAGGTTCTGATGCTGTTGCTTTAACTTCAGATGATAATATAATACCACCTTCTGTTTTTGTTTCTTTTGGAGCAGCTGCTACTAACACTTGCTCACCTATCATTTGAATACTCAAATTGGTCTCCTAGTTACCGCAGATTTAAGTCCACTACTTTTTTCACTACGTTGTTCTTCTATTTCCATATTCATAATCTGTTTTTCGTCAATCAAAGGTTTAGCAGGAGCCTCACGTTCACGTTTAAATGCAGCTGTTGATACAATCAATAGCATTATTGCAAGTGGGTCAAATACAAATATAATTGTTAAAATAATCCAACGAACAGCATTATCGTAATATGATTCGGCGTCTTCACCGTATATCATATCAGCTATATATTTTACTGGTCCCAATTCTGCTTCTTGGTCCAATTGCTGTCTTAGTATTGGCATCTTTTGTTCGTTAAGAGCAACTATCTCATCTACTAAAATATCAATATTAGCATTGATTTCGTTACGCTCTGGTGTTTGTACTTTATTGACATAGTTTCTATCTTTTGGTTGACTTGTCTGAAGTACATAATCTAAACTCTCTAACCTACCAGTGAGATTGTTTAGTTGTAATTGTTTACCATCTAATCTTTTATCTACAATACTTGCTTCAAGGCTATAACTATCACCAGTTATAGATGCATCGATATGTGCTTTTGAAAGATATCCAAAGATACCCATGCTTGTTATAAGCATTAATACGACAACTGCTGTGGTAAAATAAGCTCGAACAAGATTATTAATTCTATCCCATTCGTAATGTAACCATGCAGCTGATACTATTTTTCCAAACTCTAATACAGTTGCCATAAAAGCAATTGCGATTGCAGCACCACTGAAGATTGTCATTAGACCGACAATACTAAAATAGGCAGCAGTCGTTGCGAGAGTTAAAGATGTAAATAAGGTTAACCATTTCATAATATTATTTATTTCTACAGAGAATATTTCCAATTGACGCTTGCATGTTTTGCTTCATCTTCACGCACACGTACAATCATATCCCTTAAAGTTGCTCCTTTATCCATTTTATAATATTGAATTGCTAAATCTGGAGCAGGTACATTTTGTATTGTACCTTCATCAATTAATTCTAAATAATTTGTATAACTACGAACAGCTTCTTCTTCAAAGTAATGTACCATGCGGTGTGCTGTCTTTGGAAAAAATACATACATGATAAAATAAAAATTCCAAAATATTCCTTGAGCTATTAATATTAACCATCTTTCAAATACATTTGGTTGTGCTATTTCAATAAAGAACATGAGATGCATTCTTTCATTTTCAGCTTCTTCAAGCAACTCACGAATCATTGGACCATATCCTGTTTCCATTCTTCGTAAACTTTTTAAATGAATCCACATACCTGCAACCATACCTGGTACTCCAGCTATAGTTTCAAGCACTACTGCACGATGTCCATATCTTTTAGCAAAGAACGTATCTGCAAAGAATCTAAAAAACTTTGTCATTGAACTTGCTACTAAATCTTTCATACTTGTTGGAATGTATCCTCTAATGCTTCAACTAATTCGTACATCATAGTTGTTGTGTGAATCGGAGTTGGAGTAATCCTTAGTCGTTCTGTTCCTACATCGACTGTTGGACTATTAATTGGTTGAATATAAATTCCATGTTTGTTTAAAAGATAATCCGACATCTCTTTACATCGTTTTGCTTCTCCAACCATTATTGGAATAATATGAGTACATGCTTCAGGATGTACTTCTAAACCAGCTTCAATTACCATATCTTTAATAATTTTACTATTACGCTGATGTGTTTCTCTTACTTCATTATGTTCCATTAAAAATCTTATTGATGCAATACTACCTGCGCACATTACTGGACTTAAACTCGTTGTGAATATAAACCCAGAAGCTACAGACCTGATAGCATCAAGAATGATGTCATCACCAGCAATATAACCACCGTGACCACCAAACGCTTTTCCAAGTGTTCCATTTATAATATCTACCCTATTTGATAATCCTAATTTTTCACAATAACCTGCACCAGTATCACCATATAATCCAACGGCATGAACTTCGTCAATATAAGTTATTGCATTGTACTTATCTGCTAAATCACAGATGTCTTTTATTGGTGCAACATCACCGTCCATGCTATAAACACTTTCAAATACTATACATGGAGTTAGGAAATTCTCTTGGCATGTTTTCAATGCTGCTTCCAATTCTTCCATGTTATTATGTTCCCAGATAATTTTATTAGCACGACTATGTTTAATTCCCATAATCAATGATGCATGATTTTTATTATCTGAAACAAAACAAATATCTGGAATAATACGGCTAAGAGCGATCATGCTCCATTCGTTGGCTACATATGCAGAAGTGAATAATAAACCACGTTCTTTTTTATGTAATTGTGACAATACATTTTCCAGTGTTACATGGTAATGGGAGGTACCCCCAATATTACGAGTACCTCCACTACCTGAACCTGTTTTATCCAACGCAGTTTGCATAGCGTCAATAACATACTGATTTTGACCCATACCCAAATAGTCATTACTACACCAATTAATAATATTCTTCGGTGAGTATTTACTATACCATGTTGCTCTTGGAAATTCTCCTCGAGTTCTTACAATATCATTAAAAACTCTATAATTTCCGTCTGCTTTAAGTTTTTCAATTACATCTATAAAAGGTTTTTCGTCAATCATGTTCTATCTCTAAGCTGCGTAAGCGTCGTCCCAATCTCCTTTCAAACCAGCAACTTCATATTCAGTCACTCTGTTTTCAAAGAAATTAGTATGGTCTGCACCGTTTAATACCCATTCCAACCAAGGAAGTGGATTGTCTTTTACTTTGAAGTTTGGCTTCATACCAAGTTGTAATAAGCGTCTGTCTGTAATATAACGAATATACTCTTTAACTTCTGCTGTATCCAATCCTTCAATGTTACCCATTTCATAAGCAAGGTCGATGAATTTATCTTCAAGGTCTACAATGTCTTTTGACATCTCATAGATTTCTTTCTTAAACTCATTATCGACAACACGACTATGTTCTTTAACAAATGCTTTAAAGAGTTTTGAGTTACCTTCAACGTGAATACTTTCATCACGAATACTCCACTCTACAACTTTACCCATACCTTTCATCTTACCGAAACGTTGGAAGTTTAATAGCATTACGAAAGAAGCAAAGAGTGCAACACCTTCGTTAAATACTGATTTGGCTAATGATAAACCAAGACCACGTAATGTTGCTGTATCAGCTTTTCTCATATAGTCAATCTTATCGGCCATTTCTGAATATTCTAAGAACGCGTGGTACTCACTATCAGGTAGACCAAGGGTTTCATTTAATAGAGCATAAGCTCTTTGGTGAATACCTTCTCTTGCTGCAAATGACCCAAGCATATTACGAATTTCATTATTCTTAAACTTAGGAATAAATTGGTCGTAATAGTTTTGACCGACTGCAACATCGCTTTGAGTAAATAATCTTAAGATATTTGTAATGTACTCTTTTTCAACTGGTGTAATCTTTCCACCTTTCCAATCAGCTACATCTTCTGATAAATCTAACTCATCTTCAATCCAATGTGCTTTTTCATGTCTTGTTGTAATCTCTACAGCCCATGGATAATGGAATGGTTTATAAGTTTCTGAAAACTCTAATAATCCACCTTGTTTCTTAACAAGAGTATCTGCAATAGCCATCAGGTCATTATATGTTCCAATATGTTTATCATCGATAAAAATTTGTGGTACTGACCTTACCTCTTTGCCATTACTTACTCTTTGGTAAAATGCTAATCTTTGCTCTTCATCATCGAGCACTATTTGTGTATATGTAAATCCTCTTTGCTTAAACCATGCTTTGGCTTTTTCGCAAAAAGGACAATTTGATTTGGTGTATATTGTTACATCCATCTTTCTATCCTTGACAGGCGACACACTCATCTTGATTTTCCTCTTGTCCGTTACTAAATCTTACTGCGTCTGGGTTAATAATGTCATCTAACTTTTCACGTTCGACTTTCTGCGATACGTTTTCAGCTTTGTTAGATGTTTCTGTTCTTAAATAATATAATCCTTTTGTTCCTTGTTTCCAAGCTTCATAGTGAACTTTATGAAGAGTTCCTTTATCTGCTCCTGCAGGGAAGAATATGTTTAGAGATTGTCCTTGGCATAGGTACTTCTGTCTATCTCCTGCAAGTCTGATAAGAGCTAACTGATTTAATTCAATTGCGGTTAAAAATACCTCTTTAACGTGAGGGCTTAAAAAATCCAAATGTTGTACACTGCCGCCATTTGTAATGACTGACGACCAAACTTCTTCGGTATTTTTATTAATAGCTTCCAATTCTCTTTCGAGGTATGGATTTTTATTTAGGTGACTTCCCACCCTTGTTCTTGAAGTAAATGCATTAGCCTTCCAAGGTTCAATACTTGGTGAGGTATTTACAATCATAGAACTATTTGCATTTGGAGCGATCGCTAACATGTGAGCATTACGACGGCCAGTTCCTACCATATCTGGAGCTTCACCTCGTTGTTTACCCATAGTCATAGTTGCTTCAAGTGCTTTTTGTTTAATGTCTTTAAATATAATATCGTTAATTGCTACAGCTTCAGTACTGTCAAACGGTATTAAATGTTTTTGGAAATATGAGTGTAATCCCATAGCTCCTAAACCAAGTGACCTTTCTTGTTCAGCACTAAAACGAGCTTTACTAATTTCATCTCCTGCGTTATCAATAAAGAATTGTAATACATTATCTAAAAATACGATAAGGTCTTTGACCATGTTTGTGTCTTTCCAATCGTCATACATTTCTAAATTAACAGATGATAAACAACATACAGCTGTGCGATTTTCATCGGTGACAAGATGTATTTCGTTGCATAGATTAGACCCCTTGATAGTCATTCCCATTGCTTTTTGAGCATCAGGTAATGCGCGATTTGCAGTATCAATGAAGTTCATGTACGGCTCACCAGTACGATATCTTGTTTCTAAAATAAGTTCCCAAAGTTTTCTTGCTTTAATAGTTTCTCTGACTGAACGATCATTAGGGTCTAGAAGGTTCCAGTCTGTACCAGCTTCAACGGCTTTCATAAAGTCATCTGTTATATTGACAGCGTGATGTAGGTTCAGATTTTTACGGTTAACATCACCAGTAGGAATTCTCATATTAATAAATTCAATAATGTCTGGATGGTCAACATCCATATAAGCTGCATAAGAACCTTTACGAGTTCGTCCTTGTCGGTATGCAACCATATCTGCATCAACGGTATGTAGGAATGGCATAGGACCTGGAGCTTTATTTGATACTGCTCTGATCGCTGACCAATGACCACCAACTCCACCACCTTTTACTGATAACCATCTTAACTCATTTGTATGGTCAATTAAACCATCAAGAGTATCTGGCACATAGCTTAGGAAACAAGAAATCGGAAGTGCTTTTACTTTTTCACCTTTGAGGATAGCATTCGACAATACTGGAGATGAATACATGAAATATCCCTTGGAAACATAATCATATATTCGTTGTGCTAATTTTGTGTTACCATTACTAAAACATGCTGCTGACCGAGCAAATGCTTGTTGAGGTGAAGTTTCATCTTCTCTACAGTAATAGTCTTGTAATAATTTGAGTGATTGCTCTGATAAAATTTTGTTTCGCTTATTGTCGATTTCTATGCCACAATATTGCATACTACTCTCCTAGTTATTTTGTTTTTTTCGTGAAGGAATGAAAAGGTGGATAAGAGAAGAGTGTCATTGCGATTTTTTCCAGAATGTGAATTTCATCTTTGCTTCGAGTCCCTTATATACGTTATTTCTAATTGTTTCTTCAATATTTTTATGGCCATTAAGGACCATTTCATTAATGTCTTTTCCTGGTAGGTCATTGGGCCAAATACATATTGCATATCCTTGGTCAATAATCTTTTCCATTCTTTTGTGAATCTCTTTATTACGAGGTTCAGCGTCAAAAACGAATACTGCGTTTTTATCAGCACGTTCTAAAGCTTCGGTATTTCCGTCTGCACCTGCCATTGCAACAGCATTTTTTAAGAACATACAATCTAAAGCTCCTTCGACTACAAAGTATTGCTGGTCAAAGTCGACAACGTCAAGGCCGAATACCTTCGGTTTATCCTCAAACATGATTGTAATGTATCTAAGACTAGAGTCTGGTTTAAAACATCTAGCCGATACTCCAAACATTTTCTTCTGTTTATCGAAGAATGGAATTACCAAGCGAGGTTCGTCCTTATCAGTATTAGCAAACTTATCTGGTATAATAGTATTAACCCAAGTTTTAAATTTTGGGGTGTAAAATAGTCGATAATGTTGCTCTGAAGGAATTACCCTCTTTTGTATATATATTTTAGCAAAATGGTTGTAGTCCAACTGAGACACTTTTTTTATACTTTTTATTGCATCTTTACTTGAAAATTTTGGTGCTTCAAACTTAGTCTTTTCCAACACTGACTTACCGTCATCTTTCTTTGCTTTATTAATAAATTTATCTGATAGGTAATCTTTAAATGCAAGAGGGTCGACTAACTTAAGAAAGTAGGAAAAGGAATGACTTGCACCACAATTGTGACAATAATAGTGAAAGTTGTTGTCTTTCTCAAGTAGCCAACCCCTTGCTTTTGTACGAGACTTTTGGCTGTCACCACATAATGGGCAACGGAAGTTGATTCTGTATGGATTTGTACGTGTGACTTTGAATCTCTCCATGCGACCTGCAAGAGATTGTGCGTATTGTACGTCAACGAAATCTATCATAATAAAAGTATAAGTCTGTCTGTTTAATTAATTAGGGATATTATAACAGGTTTGGTTGTATTTGTCAACCTTTATTTACCAGACATCATGTCAATGAATAGGTTGGCTCCAGCTGTAACAATTGCTACGGCTCCTAATAGCCAGTATTTTAAATTTTCTAGAGAACGGATTCTTTGGTCATTCTCATCTATCTTTAAAGACAATTCTTTGGTGAGCGTATTAATCTGCGTCATTGTACGGTCTGCTCGCTCTTCCATCCATTCTCTTTGTTTTAAATTATATTCTGTATGTGCCACCTGAGCACTTTTCATACCATCAGTCATAGCTCCTTGGAATTTTAACTTATGGTCATCTAATTCTTCTTTGAAAGCAAATCGAGCTTCTACATTAATGCGAGCTTGTGTATCTGCTTTATCTTCTATAGATACTAACTTAGAATCAAAAGTTTCTAAGACTTTTTGTTGCACAGCTATATCTTGAGCTAAAGAGACCATTTGCTCCATTGCGTCGTCAACTTTGTCAAAAAATCTTTCGATTTGTTTAACATCATTTTTGATTAATGCTATGTCTGTGTTTACACGATTGAGTTCGTCTGACACTATGTTGCTCCATATAATTGGTTATTATAACATAACAAAGAGGATTTGTCAAATATTATTTATGAGGTAATGGGTAAAATATTGAATTAAATAAAATATTTATTTGTAGGTCTGTAGTACTAAGTGGTCTACTGGTCAACTGGTTTTGACTTGGTTGCCTTTTCTTCTTTGTTATTAGTGGTTACCTTACGATAATAAACAATGACTTCTCCTAACTCTCTGATATACCTACGGAGCTCTTGGAAATTTGCCGTCATTATTTCATAGTCTTTTACTGTAGTTGCTACGAAAACTATGTCTCCACCTTGTGCAATTTTGTTCTCATCTAAGAATCTATCGAGATATGTATAGCCGACTGGCCAATTTGGATTCTCTCTATCTTCTAAATCACACGCTTTTGGTCTTTTGAGTTGTTCTACACCTTTATCGTCGAAACGTTTTGGCTCAAAAGAGATAGAACGTTTACAAGGATTAATAATAACCGCTTCAGAAACGACGCTCATTTGAACATCAGTTAAATCAATTGGTCTAGGTAGCTCAGGTTGGATTATATCAATCTGAACAGGTTTACTAACAATCTCTACTTGTCGTTGAGGTAATAAACTACAGCCACTAACTATCGTCGTCAGCAGTAGCAGTGACAGTAATGTTCTTGCTATCATTCTCTAATCCCTCAAATACTTTTTTTGTACCATTATTGATACGGGTTTCAATCATACCAGGTTTTTTAATTGCTAATAAATTAAGATTATGTCTTTTAAAAATTTCTAAATAACTATCTTTTTCTGCTTGAATAGCAGCATTAGCACGACTCATATTATTGAGTGCTTCACCTTGTTTTTCGTATGATTCTCTAATAGATTCAATCGCTTGTTTTTGTTCTTCAACAGCGACTTCTAACTTTGCGTTATTTCCTATTAGAGTTTGGTTTTGGTCAAATAAGTAATAGCACGAACCACCAAGCAGTAATAACGCGCCTAATAGTATCTGATACATTTACTCTTCCTCAATTCTATAAAATAAACCACTGGCTGACCGCACGGATATCAGCTTCTTTTCTGCAGTTATAAAAACTAGTTCTTTCCAATTGCTTTTCTTAATTTTCCGTACGCCATGGAAAATTTTATCATCAAGGTTTCCAAACTTGGTGTCGTAAGATACTGTTACAGTATATCTCTTACTAAACCAAGATAGAATCCATTCCCACACGGTATTAACCGCCGCAGTTAGATGCGTATAACTCGTTAGCTACTTTTGCAGAACAGCCGTATTTTTCTTTAACAGCATTTACACAGTCAGCTTTTGACTCACCGTCTGCATGTCTTTTCTTTAATTCAGCAACACAAGCTTTCTCGTCAAACTCTTCTTCGCCGTCGTCATCTGAATCATCTTCATCTTCTTCGACTAAGTCAGTTTCCTCAGCAACAACTTCTTCTTCTGAATCAGTCATTTCTTTGTACTTTTCTTCAAGAGCTGTACGGATACGTGCATTCATTTCATCTTCAAATGCTTCTTTTAGCTTTAGCGGATTGTTGTCAATTGCTTCAGCTATAATTTTCTCAATAGACATTTCTATTTCTCCTTAAGGTTTATATCTTAATTTTATTTATTAAACTTGTTCCATCCTAACCATCAAGCGTTCTGCTCGATTGGTCACTTGTTTATGCCATCTACTATCTCGGCCTTCAACTGCAGCCTCAGCCCAGTCACCTTCTAGTAAAGCAGCATTAAATTTTTTGAACTTACTCAAACGAGTTCGTCCCATATTAAACATCATGTTAACAAGAATTTCTTGTACTTCACCAGGGAAATCATCAAATGATTCCTCAGTATATAGTGCATGACACTCGCTTATAGCGATTTCTAAATCCTTATCAAAACAATCTTTGACTCTGTCTTCGTTAACTGGAGTACCAACTTCTTCACCATGCTCTGGGTCTGAATCTAATACTAAATGACCTACACCAAATGTAGGATAGCCGAGATGGTCTTTGTATACTTCATATACAACACCTTCGTCGATTTTTAGTTGTTCAAAAACATTATCTTTATTTTCTTGTTTCATATTTTATTCCTATGCAGGGTTAATACTAAAGTCATAATCAGCTGTACCATCTAACAAATATAATGTTTCGTCTAGTTTGGTTTCAGCATAACTAATCATGTCTGCTACTGCAGCATCACCACCAATATTAGTATGTGCCCAATTAATAATTTCTGTTTGTGTTGTTGTTCCGTCAACAGTAATATAGTTTCCTGCTGCTAAATCTTCGGAACTTAAAACACTTTGTTGTAATAACTCAATAACTGTATTCTGATTTTGTCCTATAACATCATCAAATACGATAATTTTATAATTTACTGACTTAACAACATTAGTATCACTATTATAAGTTGGCATTGTTCTAACATCAATTAACTGTTTAGAGTTTATTTTAGCCATTTTGTTTTGCAAAATCTTTAATAGTTTTACGTTTATGTTTCTTTTGAGCCTTTTTGGAAACACCTGGTTCCCCTTGAGCTCCAACACCAAGTCCTGCAATTGCTCCACCACCTACAGAAGTCATTTCGTCCTTCTCAGCAGCTTCAATAATATCAGCCCACTCTTCAATGAATCGTAATTCTGATTCTGCAATATATTCTTCAACTAACATATCATTACTTTCTGATAATAATGTATCAGACTCTAATGTGGCTTGTTCTTTGACTAACCATAATGCAGCTGCATAACTTGCAAGT
>Ga0181379_1000129_pt1 | contig 37015 bp, 34 predicted proteins | sample 2SPOviralmetaG_FD_130115 | JGI IMG/M metagenome (GOLD analysis project Ga0181379, IMG submission 130115) | Marine viral communities from the oligotrophic San Pedro Time Series (SPOT) site, San Pedro Channel, CA, USA - 2 SPOT_SRF_2009-07-10 | ecosystem: Environmental > Aquatic > Marine > Strait... | reverse complement strand
GTGGTCCACGTGTAGGCCTCGCCATCGCTCGTGACGTTCTTGAAGGCCATGTCGATGAAACCGGTTCCGGTGATGGTGATCTCTTCGCCGCCCGTGGTCCATCCAGAGGATGGACTGACCGTGACGTTCATGCCGTTTGAATCGACGAAAAGAACATCCGTTGTCGCGACGAATTGAGCAGGAGAATCCTGATTGCTCGAATCAGCAAGAGGTGCTGCGAGAACAAAGAGTAACAGGAGTGTTACTGGCAAGGCCATGAGACGCATAATCACCCACCTACGGTTCCGCATAAAAGCATAGAGGAGGGAATCAAGTTGCTGCATCATGGGTAGCGTACCGTTTCATCGCCCTCAAACCACTGCTTCTCTTTCTTCATGCACCGTTTGAATTCTTCAGACTCAAGGTGGTCGGCCAACCAAGAGTGTACCTCCGCCCATGGCTGCGTGTCAAACCAAACCCGGTCGTGATTGGCGAACTGACGCACAAACGGGAAGAGGGCGTCATTGAGATGTGGCGCAAAGGGAGGACCCTCTCCCAAGCGTTCATCGAGGTCGTCAAGGTAGGCTGAAGCCAGCGTGCGTTGTTCGGTTTCATCCACGTCCTGGTAGCGATTGGGGTACTTGTAGCGGTCCAAATGGAACTTGAATTCATCATCATTACGCTTCACCCAGTGCGTTTCTTCATCGCTCAACTCCCACCCGAGGACATGCTGCATGATCTCTAGGCTCTCCTCAATGACCGTGCCATCGGGCAGCAAGAGCACGGGTACCGTGCCTTTGGGCGATATCTCCATCATGTGATTTGGACGGTCACGCAGGACAACTTCTCGGAGTTCAACCTGGTAGCCTTTCCGAACGATGGACATCCTTGCTCGCATAGCGTAGGGGCATCGGCGAAACGAGTAGAGGACAGGCAACGCCACATCAGGGCCTCCTTTGATCACTCGGGCGGAATAGGTGGTGCATAACCGCCGTCAACCGCTTCCTGAACGGTTGTCATATCAGCGTCGACCATCATCTGAACGAGGTCTTCAAACGAGGTGCTAGGCACCCATCCAAGCTCTTTCTCGGCCAGTGCTGGGTCGCCGATGAGCAAATCCACTTCAGCAGGGCGGAAGAATTTGGGATTGGTTCGAACACGAACCGTTCCATTTTGGTCGGTGGCGATGGTGTCCACACCTTCGCCCGACCATGTCAAGTCCATTCCAACGTGAGAGAAGGCGAGGGTGATCATGTCTCGGACGCTGTGGGTACGTCCTGTTGCTACAACGAAATCGCCTAGCGTGTCCTGTTGAAGCATGCGCCATTGCATTTCGACATAATCTCCAGCAAAGCCCCAATCCCGTTTCGCATCAACGTTGCCAATCCAGAGGCACTCGTCAAAACCGTGAGCGATTCGAGCAGCCGTCATGGTCACCTTTCGAGTGACGAATTCAAGGCCACGGCGAGGACTTTCGTGATTGAAGAGAATCCCCGTGCAAGCGAACATGTCGTAAGACTCTCGATAGTTGCGGGTGATCTCAAAGGCGAACACCTTAGCACAGCCATAAGGCGAACGCGGGTGGAAAGGTGTCAATTCGGTTTGAGGCACATCACGGACCTTGCCGTATTGTTCAGAAGAACCGGCCTGGTAAAACCGGCATTGAGGTGCGTGCTTCCGAATCGCTTCGAGGCAACGAAGCGCGCCCAGACCGGTGATATCAGCGGTCATCATGGGCGAGCGCCACGATTCTGGGACGAAAGACATGGCTCCGAGGTTGTAGAATTCGTCAGGTTGCGTTTGAGAGACCGCATTGTCGATGGAATTCTGATCGGCTAAGTCGCCGTTGAGGAGATGGAAGTTTTCGTTGCTCATCAGGTGGTTGATGAGGCTGCGGCCCGAGGTGGGTTGAGATACACGTCGAACCAAGCCGTAGACAGTGTAGCCTTTCTCAAGAAGAAGTTCAGCGAGGTAAGACCCGTCTTGACCTGTCACACCGGTGACCATTGCCGTCTTGCCGCTCATGGCTCACCGTAGATGCCTTCCTTTTTCAAACGGTCGCGTCCATGAAGATGCGGGATGTCCGTCCGGTTTTGAGATTCAAGAGAGGATTTGAAAGAGGGTGAGGTTCGTTGGATTGATGAGAATGGTTCACATTATTCGTTGATTATTCCTCTTCAAAATACCGAGAAAAGGATTCGAATACTTTCCTTGCCTGAGTTTCCGGGGTGAGGTCGATTTTTTTGATGTGTTCTCGGCCAGCCTTCGACCATTCCTTTCGATGTTCGTGCCCTTCATTGATCGCCGAAATCCAGTCATCTCCATCATCCATCAAGCGTCCCGTTTTTCCATCAACAACAGTTTCCCTAAATCCTCCTTGATTTGAAACGATGACTGGGCAATCAACGAAGTATGCTTCTGGAGGAGTTAAGCCAAACGGTTCGTTGATAGCATGGCTCACCATCGCTCTCGCATTTCTCATCAATGCTCTTATTGTTGCTTGTGAAACACGTGGCAGGGCTTTCAATTCGACGTTGTTTTTTCTGGCGTGCTCCTTGTGCTTTTCATTGACCCCACCGCCGAGTTGGACAAGTTGCAAGTTGGAGTTGCCAAGACTCGTGATCGTTTCCCAGAGACCTTTTGCAAAAATGGCATGACCAATGGTGATGACGTACTTGTTTTGGATGAGATCAAATTCTCTTTTGACAGACTCCCAGTCTTCATCTTCCGTTGGTTTCGTTGGCCAGAGGTCCGTGTTGATGCTGGGGTAAAGGTGGTTCGATTCAACGCCATAGACTTCTTGAATTCGTTCGCAGGTGTTCTTCGAATTGCCGCTTATGTCCCCTCTTTTGGAAGCGAGGGCGACTAATTTTTCGTCGATTCTTCTTTGCTTTGACAAAAGTAAATTTGTTAATTTGAGGTTTTGCTTGGGTGTTCCGTCGACATCGAAGTGGAGATCGTTGCTGTGCAGACCTCGATTCGGTTCGAGCATGTGCGTGTGAATCGGAAGATTGGGCGGTATCAGCGGGAGGATTTCGAGCGAGGCCATTCCTGTTGTGATGTTGACTGCATCAATATTGGAAAACAGCGTGTTCAAACCCACTCCTTGCCTTGTTAAAGAGAGCATGGAGTACCATTTTTTAGATGCGTTTCGAGATGACCTTGCAAAGATTTCTGAAAATATTCCACGCGAATAAGACCAATGGCTTACTGGGGAATAGAGTGGAATTTTCAATTCATTCAACTTCTCGATCAGTTCCTCATTCGGATGGAGTGTTGCAAAACTCAATTCGAAATATTTTGACCATGCCTCAAGGTTATTGATCAGATCTCGTTCTCCCCCACCGAAGTGCTCAAAAGAGCCTTTGACAAGCAAAAGGCGCTTTCTTTGAGGGCGAGCCATATGTTATCTGAGAAGGGAGGTTGCTATAATGTTGAGCCGTTGTGGTGGAATGAATTTCTATTCAGACGTGAATATGATCCCATCTTCACCGATGTTTGAGTCGTACATCTTCTGCAGCACAGCCTTGGCCTCTGAAATATTGTGTTCTTGTTGATGGTCTGGTAGGTTAAACTTGGTAAAATGGCCTGGCAAAACCGAGAGGAATGTGTCGACATCAATATCTGCGACGTTCTTGAGGTGGTGTGGGAGAAATTCAACAACGAGTGTTTTGCACTTCGAGAGAATGTCTTCCATGCCCTTCATGGCAAAGTACTCGGACCCCTCAATGTCCAGAAGAACGAGATCATAATCGTGTTGAGGCAGATAATCATCAAGCCTGTGAGATTCTAATTCAATGATTTCTGGGTTATCAAAATCATAGAGGAAACTGCTCTTTTTTGGTTTCCTCTTGCTCCCACCTGAGTTGACCGTGTTGAGGAGAAACTCTACTTTTTCAGGCGTGTCATTGGCAAAAATGTTGTGCGGTGTTATGTTTTTTGCATCGTTGAGGTGGAGGTTAATTTCGAGCAGTTCAAAGGTGTTCGGATTTGCTTCAATCGCTGTTATTTCCTTGCAATGTTTTGAAAGCGGTATCGCTAACGAGCCGATGTGTGTGCCAACGATCAACACCTTTGAGTTGCTGTTGATGAATTTCTTGAGGCGTTTCACTTCATTGATGCCAAATCCGCCAGAACGGAGCTTCTGGCCCACTTCAAGATCTTCTGGTTCAACTGCGAACAAGCCGTTTTCGCTCTTCGTAATGATGGCTTTGATGTTGTGGCCAAGTTTCTTCCTGAGTCGCTTGGATTTGATTTTCCTAAAACCAAGATGAAGGCGCCAATAAAACGCTCGAATCATGTTGAATCCTCAGTTGAAGTTCATGGTATGCCCGCGCTCTGAGCAAAAGCACATCGCATTGGAGCGGTGTTTTTTGCTGTGCCGGGTCTTGGTAGCCATGGGTCTCATGGTTGCCCTGAGCGTGGATGTATTCAATCGCTTCGCTCCGATGAGATAGGGAAAATGATTCTCTTTCAATCAAGAAATCTCATCGCAGGTTGGTGAAACCTTCATGCACACTTTGGACCGAAAAATGGGTCCATCGTTGAACGCCTTCCTTTTGGACATCATTCATTGGTGATTGCAGGTTGGCACGAACCATGCGGGAGGCATTTGGCACGCCTCGGTTCAGTCGCTGCATTGAAACGTTTCTTGGGACGCTCCCGAGCAATCCTTGAACCCTTTATCTAACCTCGAGAGATAGAGATTCCATGAACACGGAGACGTACCCGAGGAACTTGCTCATTGTGGGCGCTGGCGGCATTGGAACCCAGATGGCTGAACTGCTGGTGGCTGCGCTGCGAAGGATCGATTTGACCGGCACCATCACCTTGATGGATGCCGATATTGTTGAGGCTTCAAATCTGGGCCATCAACGCTACACTGCATCAGATATTGGTCAAGCAAAAGTCGAATGCCTTCAGAAGCGATTGGACGACACTGAGAGCGGCGTTCGCGTGCGGGCAAGAAACGAGAACCTTCGTGAAGCACACCAATTGGACGGCTACGACATGGTCGTGGTGTGCGTTGACCGTCCCGAACCTCGTCGGCTGGTGCACGACACCGAGCTCCCATGGTGCGATGTCCGGTGCAGCGGAGATGGATGGCTGGTGTTGTCCTCTGAGAGCCACCCCCACCTGCTCAAGCGCATGACTCCAGACCACGAACCAAAGAGTTGCCAGGTGGAAGGGGCACTGGACGCTGGAAACCTCGAATTCGGATTTGCAGTCGCTGCTGCACACGGTGCTCAATGGGCGCTTCAAAGGTGGAGGGGGCACAACGGTCCCGTGCAAGCCATGGGAAGCTTGACCTATGGTTCGCTTTCGTTTCCTGAGGTGAGCGCATGAACGGGCTTCCTGATGCAGAGGACCTCCCCGTGAGCGATGAGATGTGGGAAGTGGCTTGCCTCGCGGCCCAGGAACGACGTTGTGAAGATCCTGTGTTGCTCGAAACGCAACGGTTGCTTTCCAGCGCAGGCCGGTGGGATGGCGTGTACATTCTTTCGGTGGTCGCCGGTTTGGAAACCTCAGTGCTCGTTGACGCTGAAGACAAGGTGTTCATCGATTGGGGAACGGCCGGACAAGTAACCCTTCAACCGCCTGTTGGAGGACGGTTGCCGTTCAAACTCTGGGTCCACACCCACCCGAGGTTTGCCTCCTACTGGAGCATCACCGACACCAACAGTTTGAGCCTCGGCGCAGGCATTCTCGAAACCGCCATGGTGCTCGGACAACCTGGTCCTAAATTCAGCGCCAACCGTTCCCTTACCGACGTAAAGCAGGGTGCCTTTTTGCAGGACGAAGGACCCTTAGGCCAGTGGACCGATGAGGAACCTGTGCCGTGGGATGAATGGTACATGAACAACGGAATTCAAGTGGAGGGGAATGAATGACGGTTCGAACACCCAAAGACAATGAAGAGCACGTGAAGGCTCTGTTGGCCATCATGAATGGACGAGGGAGAAGCATTGCCGATGTCATCGAGGAGTTGACCGGAGAGGTCCCCTCGGAGGAAACGGTTGAAGCGGTCAAAAACCGACTGACGATGGCTCAAGAAAGCGGCGAAGACGTCGATATTCTGGCCATCGTTCAATCGCTCAGCGATCTCGCCACCCAATGGGCTTGATCATCCGTTGGTGTAGGTGGGGCGGCGGTTCTCTATCAGAGCCGAGAGACCTTCAAGCGCATCGCTCGTCGAAAAGATGGTGTTGAGGCCGTCAAGTTCGAGCTGCAAGCCTGCATCGAGCGATGTCGAAGCGGTTGCATCAATCAAATCGCTCGCCATCCGCAAACCAATGGGAGCGGTAAATGACAAACTCTTGATTTGACGTGCCACCAGTTTCTCTTCGGGATCAAACCCATCTGGGCACCCGCCATCCAACAACACCTGCATGTTGTCGTCGTTGAAGAAGGAAGTTGCAAACTTGGCGACTGAGGAAGATGGGTTGGCTGGCTGGCCTGGATATTTGTTTGACGGCTTTCCGTCTTTGGCCAAGGATGCGATGCATGCATCAACCCCTGCGACATCGACCAGATGCGTTACGAGTCCGAGATCTGCGGCAGTTTGGGCGTTCATGAAGTTGCCAGCAAGAACCGCCCACCGAGCAACCGGTATTCCACAAATACGTGCGGGGCGCTGTGAGCCACCCAAGCCAGGGTAAATGCCAATGGACGTTTCAGGGAAACGGAATTGTGTTCGGCGGGTGCCAATACGGTAATCGCAGGCGAGTGCCAATTCAAGTCCGCCACCGAGCGCTAAACCAGTGGTGAGTGCAACCGTGGTCTTGGGTGATTGCTCCAACATGTTCAGCAAGTCATGGCCCTCTGCCGTGAAGTCGTAAATGTCGGGAATGGCCTCGGCTCGAATCTTGTCGACGAAGAATTTCACGTCGGCTCCTGCAACAAACGCCTTTCCAGCCCCGTCAAGGACAATGGTGTGGACCTCGGGGTCGGCGTTGGCTCGTTCAACCGCAGCGGTCAACTGATTCACCACGGTGACGTTCAGAGCGTTCATCGCTTCTGGACGGTTGATGGTCAGCGTCGCTACGCCTTGAGACACGGAGGAATCGACGTAAGAAAACGTCCAGGCGTCATCTGCTTGCGCAGAAAAGAAGGCGGGGACGTTCCAGCCCTCTCCAGCCGTTTGAGCGTAGGCAGAGGCCATGCGGCATGCCTCGGCAACACCCAAGCGGTTCATCATCTCAAAAGGACCTCTGGCCCATCGGAGGCCGACTTTGGCCCCACGGTCAACGTCTTCCATGCTGCAGATGTTTTCTTCAACGATTTGTGCAGCGACACCGAACACGACACCGAGCAATCGCTCGGAAACGGCGGTGTACTGCTCGTCGGAGCAGTCTGTATCTCCCGAAACATCCCACTGCTCGTTGGCTTCCACCAACGCCCTCAGGTTTGAGGCACCCACATAACGTGGCGTGTTGAGCTGTTCTGCAAGGTAATCCGTAGAGTGAAGGGCGATGGGGGGGCCGGTCAAATTCATCAGTCCAAAAGGCCCGAGCCCGATCCTGAACGCTTTGCACGCAATGGCGTCAATTTGTGCGGCGCTTGCGGCACCCTCCTCGAGCAACAAACATGCCTCGTTGAGCCAAGGCACGAAGAATCGGTTCACCACGAAGCCGGGACGGTCAGCACAAACGATCACCACTTTGCCAAGCATCTTGCAATACTGAACAACTTTGTCGATGGTCTCCTGGCTGGATGCCTCGGCTGGAATCACCTCTACCAGTCGGTTTTTTGCTGGATGATAGAAGAAGTGCAACCCAACAAACCTGTCCGGACGGCCCGTAGCTTCTGCGAGGGCGTTCACCGAAAGAGAGGACGTGTTGGATGCGAGGATGGTGTCCTCGCCACATGCCCCATCAAGGGCGTTAAACACAGCGGTCTTGACATCAAAGTCTTCGAAGACCGCCTCAATGACAAGATCGGTGTCGGCTGCTGTTTGGTCCACGCCAACGACACCCGTGATGCGCCCTTGAATAGCGTCCACCTGTGCAGGCGAGAAAATACGTCGCTCGACCGCTTCTTCAAGGAAAGAGGCAATGATGGATTGGCCTCGTTCCACCCACTGAAGTTCCCGGTCGACCATTTGAACGTCGAATTCTTCTTGAGCGCTTTTTTGAGCAATTCCGGACCCCATGTTGCCTGCGCCGACGACAGCGACGCGTTGAATCGGTTGTGTCATGATTCGTCGGAACAGAACGACGCTCATGAAGCATACGGATGCTCACGATGAACAAATTGAGGACCAAGCCTCGCTCATCGCTTGATGAAACCGCTCTGGAGCAAGAAAAGAAACATGCTCCATCAGGTCCTTATCGGGCTCACGATGGGCTCCTTCTCTGCCTTTCCATGTTGCGTGGACCTCGGCGATGGCTTGGCGCCATGCATTGACGTCTTCAGGGTCGAGGCAAGTGCCGGGAGGCATCAATTCGTTGTGAGCCGCCCGGTCTGAAGCCAACACGGGTTGTCCAGCCGCCATCGACTCAACCGGGGGGTAGCCAAAACCTTCAGCACCAGAGGGAAACAACAAGGCTTCGCAATACCAGCGGTGCACATTGAGGACTTCATCGCTGATGTTATCGCCAACGTGGTGCCAATGAACGCCTTTCTGCTCAGCCAATTTTGATGCGGCAGGTCCACCTTCTGGGCATGCATCTCCACCGATGTGATGAACGAGAACGTCCTTGGCCATGTCCTCTGGCAAACCACTGAGAACATCCGTGAGGAACGACAGGCGCTTTCGAGGATCGTGGCTGCCAACAACAAGCAAATGACAGGTGCCTGCGGAGAGGGTTTCAGGGCGCTCTGGCAAAACATCGGGTGGCGCATAGCGTCCAACCTCGAGGGCGTACGGGATTTGGAACAAAGGTGTAGAAGGAAAGTGAATTCGGCATTGTTCAGCAATTGCATTTGTGCTGCAAATGAACGCACTCGCACGCTTGAGGCCCTTTAGAACTCGACGAAGATCCCGGCGACGAACAAGCGATGGGTGTTGTTCTCCAACATGAACGGTGCTGCCAGAAAGACGGACGGTGGTGGGAAACAGGTGGAAAAGGTCGTGAACATACACCGCAACCGGCACTGGGGATGATGCAGGCACGAGGTGGGCTTGTTCCTGGTCGCTCACCAAAACCAAGTCAACGCTTCCTTCCTCGTGAAGGCGTTGGACCGTTTTTGAAACCGTTCTCGGATGGCGAAACCATCGGGTGGTGAGGCGCCGCCAAGGGGATGCTGAATCACCCAAATCGTATTCCAGAGTCCCAACTGAACCCCACGGTGCCATCGCTTGTGATTCAAGGGCTAAACGGAGGTCGTGGAAGGCCCCTCCGAGTCCTGAAAACGGTGTCAAAACACCTCCACGAACCAACAAGAGACCGCGCCGGTCACCTGAGGCCTCGGGATGTCCCATGGCCTTGGCAAGGAGCGTCTCCTCTTCAAGGAATCACCTCTCCATCGAAACCGACGCCAGAAATTCAAATGGTGTGGAAAAGAAATCAAGTAGGGAAAGCCGCTCGCAGCAAATGAACGCCCATGCCCAAACCACCAATGTCCATCCCAAGTGATGATTTCCGAGCACTTGAAGCAGGCATTCAAAACACAATCGATGAGGGCACGTCCATCAGAAAACGCTTGGCTCAACACTCGAACAAGGGACCATACACCGCTGATTGGGAGGTTGAAGCGGCGGTGGAGGCGCTTCACGTCTTTGCCTCTCGATGGACGATTGAGATATTGGCCACATTGTACATCACGGGACCACGGCGGTTTAACGAAATGAAGAACATGCTCAGCGGGATTTCCAGCCGTACGCTCTCAGATAAACTCCGATTCCTCACCGAGGAAGGCTTGGTGCTCCGCGTTGTTTCCGATGGACCTCCAATCAAAGTCAGCTACGAATTGAGTCCGCACGGGAAAACCTGTGGAAGGTTGCTTTCCCCCTTGGTCGCCCATTTGAAAATCGTAGCAGGCTCTGTCAAATCTGTTTGATCAGGGCTCAATGCGTTGCTGTTTGACGAACGTTCCTGTCTGCAAGTTGAATGCAGTCATGACCATGGGGCCCTCTTGACCGTGGTAAACACACGTGTCGATGCCAATGGCTGCTGCCCGACCGTCTTCCAAAACGAGGTCGCTGTGCCAAGGCTGGCCCCAATCACGGGCCGTGAATCCCGGAAGGCCTGCCGTCGGTGTATGGCCAAACACCACCGTTCGTTGCTCATCAATGGGCGTCCGTGCACGATGAAAGGCGCCTCGAATCCAAAGGAGGTCGGCCTCGTCCTGCTCGTCCAAGCCGACTCCAGGTCGGTAGCCCGCATGGACCAAACACCAACGGTCAAGGACGAGATGGCTCGGTAACCTGCTCATCCAAAGCCGGTCCACCTCCACATGTGCGTACATGGCTTGTTCATCGATCACATCGTTTTCATTCCGAAAAGCGTTGAGGTAAGACGAGAGGGTAGCGTCCCCACCATTCCGCATCCACAACATGACGTCCATGTCTGGACGAGCGATCTTTTCAGCATGGAATTGTTGCACCATCATGGCCTCATGGTTTCCCTTCACGCTGACCATTTGAGCATCTGTCCGCACATCGTGGACCACACCGAATGCGTTTGGCCCCCGATCGATGAGGTCCCCAAGAAAAACCACCCAGTCCTTTGGTTGAAGGTCTAAGGATTCCATCAACGCCAAACGGGTCTGATTGAACCCGTGAACATCACCAATCACCCATACATGATGCCCATCATCAAGTGCTTTCTGAAGCGAACGTTCAGCCATCCTGTCCCTCATTCTTGTGTCCTCCAAATCAACATAGGGTAACCCAAACGACCCTACATAAACCACGCAAATGAGGGAAAAACAACGACACATTTCTGCGATGGTTTAAGGGAGGAGAAGACCAACCCGTAGCCATGCCTCTTCTTGCTCAGTGGACCCGTCAACGGCCTTGGTTGGCTGCTGGGTTGGCTGGTGCTGCCAGCGGCATGGCGGGCATAGCCGGAGGACTGGCAACCGTCGCAGGGACATTTGGAGCCATGGCATTTGGCGGCATCTCAACCAAAGCCACAGCCTACGAACACCCACTACGTCGTCGAATTTTGAGCACCCTTGAACGTCGACCTGGCCTGTGTTATCGTGAATTGCAAACGGTGATGAACACCGCCAATGGCACGCTTCGCCACCACTTAGATGTGTTGCAGTCGAGAAAGGCTGTAACCGTAATGCCTGTGAACGGACGAACCTGTTATTTTGCAGGCGGTCCAAGCCAAGTGGAGGTTTTGCGGAGCACCATTGTGGGAGAAGAACGCATGGCTCAACAACTTCCCATTGGCTTGTCCCCTGTTCAACGAATGATCATCGAGAACATCGACCGAGAAGGTGTCCCACGCTCGCAAGCAGAACTTGCCCGTCGCCTGGGACGTACCCGAGCCACCGTCCACAGTGCCGTCAAGGTTCTGCGCCGTAGAGGAATTCTCCGCGAAGACCGTATTGAGCTGATGCCCCACATCGATTTGGAGATCTACGCACGACCACCATCCACTGTGGATTACGACTTTGTTGATGAACGCCGCTGAAACGGTCCTCGCCCTTGGTTTCCGAAATCTGTCGCTCAAACAGGATTTACTGCACAGAGTTCAAAGCCTATCGGCGACGGCCAACAACCGATGTTCTCTGTTCGTTTGGTTGAACGCCCTTTGCCATCCCTAGACAGGGACGTGGATGGTTTGGTGGCATGGATGGTGGACACCCTTTGTCTGGTTCGAAAGCGAGGGGATGCAACCGCAGACCAAGGACGGGCAGGACCTGTGCATCGATTGCTTCGAGACCACCTTCTCGGAGAGGCCAACCGTTCGTGGGACGCGCAGATGCTCGCTGATGAATTGGCCCAAATGCCGGCGACGCTCAACCATCACCTCGCAAGATTGGTTGAATCAGGGCTCGTCGGCTATTCAAACGAAGGAAAAGGATGGCGAAGATACTACCTTCGTGGCGGCTCCCTTGTCAATGCCGTGGCCTTCTTCCAACACCATTCACGCATGATTGTCCAACAGCGGATGGACCTCATCACCACTCATTGGGGCCGATCAGGCGACCCACTTCCCGTTGAACTCCCTCAAGATGAATCAGCGCCCTTTTCGTTGGGCCTCGTGGACCATCGCCCTCTCCTCGAGGATGGTGAGGGGAACGCTTTGTCAAATTGGATGAACGATTTTGGACTTCTTGGTGAGCGCCCCGGACAAGAATTGCAAGAAGATTCACTTTCTGTGCGCCTCTTCACCACGCTCCTGCAACGAAACCTGCCGCTTTCACTGGACGAGGCGGCCGAACTTCATGGCGGGCAAAAAGCCCGTGTCGGACGAATTCTTGATCGCTTCAGAGCCTCTGGCATGGTGGAACGTATTCCACGTACTGACCGCCTCAATACAGCCTTATGGACGGCGATGACCACCCAACATCAACGGCGAGGCGAGGACTGGCTTTTGAAAAAGGGAGGATTTCAGCGTCTGCTCAACGAGAACCAGCAAGGGCCCCTCCTGAAGGCCCTCAACAAAGGAACGCTTTCGGTGGAAGAGGTTGGAGAGGGTTTGAACGGCATGGACCCCCAAGAACAAATGTTACTCCTCAACTTGCTGGGAGGGCGGTTGCCAATGGGCTATCGCATGGCAGGCTCATCACCAGAGGCCGTACAGCGCCAAGTTATGGATCGACTTGATCGTGTGCTGCGACGAATGGCACGTGTGGCTGGGCTCTTGGACGAAGCCATTGCCAACACCACCGATTCAGCGTGAGGGAGGGGTTCAATGTCAGCGTTTATCGCACCCAAACAAGGTCCTTGGGACGGAAAAGCAAGGCCGCTCTATCTGGCGCCCATGTCGGGGGTCACGGATTTGCCATACCGTCTGCTCGCCAAAGAATGCGGCGCTGATTTCACCATAACTGAATTCACCAATTCCACCGCCCTTACCCGAGAAGCGGCCACATCTTGGCGACGCATGGAGACGCATGAGACCGAAGTTCCGTTTATTCCACAAATCTTTGGAGGAGACCCAGGAGACATGGCTACGGCTGCGGAGATGTTGGCTTCTGCAGCCGATATTATTGACTTGAATTTTGGATGTCCCGCCCCAAAAGTCACCAATATTTGTGCAGGAGCAGCGCTCATGGGCGAACCGGACAGATTGGTTGACATGGTTGAAACCATCGTGAACCGCATCGATGTTCCGGTGACTGCAAAGATGCGCCTTGGAACGGGCAAAGGAGCGAACAACGCCACTGAGATTTGCCGTCGCCTTGAGGACGTGGGCGCACAACGCCTGTGCATTCACGGACGAACATTGAGGCAACGCTACTCCGGAGAGGCTGACTGGACGAGCATTGCAGAAGCGGTGGCTGCCGTTGAAGTACCAGTTGTGGCCAACGGTGATGTGGTTGATGCTGCCTCGGCAGCGGCTTGTTTGGAGCACACTGGAGCCTCAGGATTGATGATCGGACGCGGTGCTATTGGACGCCCATCCGTGTTTTCTGACATCAAAGTCGGTTTGGGATGGATGAAATTGGATGACCTTCCTTGGGTGGCCGATCACGACGACTGGTATGGATTAGAGGACACGCAGCAGTCTTTTGCAGCACGCAAGTGGTGTTGGGACCGTTACATTGAGCTCTCCGAAGCCACGACCGGCATTCAAGGAAAGTGGATGCAACGCCACGCCATTGCCTTCACAAAAGGATTGCCTGGGGCAAAACGTGTGCGTTCGCTCATGCACGATCAGGACACTGCAAAGGCCATGGCTGATGCTATTAGCACATTCCTTATCGGAACGAGTTGAGCCTCAAAAGGTGGATTCCCAGTCTTCCAAGTCGTTGGCTTCTGCCCATGCTTCGTCGGTGGTTTCACCACGAACCTTGAGCACTTCTCGAGCCAGAAGCCAGTAGATCAGAGCAAGGGAACGACGGCCCTTGTTGTTTGCAGGAAGAGCGATGTCCACATTGCGAAGGTGGTTGTTGGCATCAACGATGCCAACGATGGGCAAACCGGTAGCCACGGCTTCACGAAGCGCTTGCTGGTCGTTTGCCGGGTCGGTCACGAACAAGATGTCCGGCTCGAGGTACGAGCGGAGAGCGGGGTTGGTCAATGAACCAGGGATGAAACGACCGACTGCGGAGTGGGCTCCGATGGTTTCAGCGAATTTACGGGCTGGGCGCTGTCCGTATTGACGAGCGCTGACGACCATGATGGACGGTGCGTCAAAGGTGTTGAGCATGGCCGCAATGGAGCGGATGCGGGCATCCGTGGTAGGAATATCAAGCAGGTAGAGACCGTCTTCACGGACACGATCGATGAAGCGGCTCATATCGGCGCTCTTCTGTTGCGTTCCGATGTTAACGGCGTTCTCCTCATAGGTTTCAGCGGAGACGAGCAATTCGGTTTCTTCGGACATGATGAACCACAGCAAGCCGCCCACAGACCCCCTGTATTAAACCACTTCGTCGGTCCATGCCTTCTGTTAAAGCAAGAAAATTCGCTGCACAAGAAGGGAAAAGGTATCAAAACAGGATGGGATTTAGAAGAAATATGGCAGGTGAGAAAGCGAATCCCGAAGGGAGTCAACCTACTCACCCCAACGCCAAACAAGACGAAGAAGGCGTTTGGCGTGACGATAATGGACAGCCGCTCCGTGTCAGCGCCAGCGACCTTGAACGGTTCACCTACTGCCCGATGTCCTGGCATCTTGCGGCCACGGGAACAAAGGGCAAAAGTGCAGAAATTGAACAGGGGATTCAAGACCATCAAGCCATTCATGCTTCCATAACGGAATTGCAAACCCACCAGCTTCGGGTCCGTCGTAATCTGCTCATCTGGCGTTGGTGGTTTGGGGTAAGCGTGGTTCTTCTCATTGATACCGTCGCCTTCCGTGGCCTTGATGATTCCAATTTTGACATTGAACAATTCTCCCGACTCCTCGCTGCTTGGGCTGTGTCTTGTCTCGTGGTTGGAATGGCTGCAGTCTTCGTCCCGTGGCGTTCTTTTGTGGGATTCAAGAGCACCTATCCAGAACTCGGACAAGGCGAGGAGGACGACCTCCCGGTCGAGCCGGTGTTTGAGCCACGTGGATTCACTGGAGGGTGGATGGAGGGTGGGTTCCTCGAAGCAGCGACCTTCATGGGAGCCATCGTCCTATCGCTTCATGCCATGGCCCTGCGATTTGCAAGCAACAAGGAGCAGGCATCCTATGTGCTTGCAGTGACCACCATTGTCTGGACCCTTGCGGCCTCCTACAGGCTCCAAAGGGCCTTGATCAGCAACAACGAAGCGCAGATTCTGGCTGCTCAAAACAACCTTTCCAGCGAAACCAAAATTGCGTATTCCGATGATGAAGAAAGTTCGAGTCTGCTCATCGATGAATCAACCGGGCTCAGAGGCCGGCCTGACCAAATCGTCATCATTGACTCCGAATTTATTCCCGTTGAGCAAAAGACGGGTCGAGTACCCAAAAAACCACACGACTCCCATGTGATGCAGGCTCTAGCCTACGCTGCACTGGTTGAAACCACGACAAGCCGAGCCCCTCCTTACGCACTTCTCCGCTACGGGCCAGACAACCTTCACCAAATCGAGTGGGACGATGCCTCAAAAACGAAATTGTTTGATGGCGTCAGGGCTATTCAATCAGCCATGGCGCAAGGTGGTGCCCATCGCAATCACGAGCGCCCCGGCAAATGCAAAAACTGCTCTCGACGCTATGCATGCGATCAAAGACTGGTTTGAATTCAACTGCAATCCTCGACCAACGGGTACTGAATGCACGTGTTGGTGATGGTGAGAATCACCACGAATTTGTCTTGGATGGTCCCAAAGGTGCTCTCCCCTCCACCTCTAGCCCGAACGTCCAATTCCCACTCTCCTTGAGCGAATGAGGGGGTCGGCTGCAAGACTTGGACAGGAACGCTGGCGTCCTCGCTTACATCTTGTTCCCATTGGACGTTGCCTTCGCTGTCCGTGAGGGTGGCTTTGACGTACCTGGTGTCGTTGTTAGCAGGGAGGTTTCGGGAAAATTCGAACGTGACCTTGAAATAAATTTCAATCTCAGTCGTTTGATCGTCTACAGAAAATGTCGAACGGCTGTTGAATTCCTCGGTGTAGTTGAGGATCGTCGTGAATTCGTGGGATACACTCACTTTGCTGTTTTTGAGGCTTTCAAATGCCGGATCTCGAAGCGATTCAACCGACTCGCGTGCGGCGATAAGACCCATGCACCCCGAGGTGGAGGCCATCAAGACCACCATCAAGAGGGCTGCACCTATGCCGTGTTGCCGCATGATTTCAACGGCGAGGTTGGGCCCTATGAAGGGCTCGCCGTCATGTGGCGAGCAATTCAAAGACAAGCAGCGCTTCGGCAAAGTGTCTGAATGAAGCGAACACAAGGCCGAGCTACGGCGATGACGACCCCTATGAACGCAGACAGGCACTCAACCAAACCGTGCGCCACAGGTGCCACATTCGTTTGCATCGACGGCCAAATCGGCGCCACACGCACCGCATTCCGCAGTTTCAACAGGTTTCTCCTCTGAATCAGCATCTTCCGACTTGCGTGGTGCACGACGACGTGCAGCACGCTTGCCCTTCCCAGTGTCCTTTTTCACCGTTCCAGAAGATGGCGAGGCGGAGAATTTCACATCACCGTCGTCGTCGTCAAAGCTGAAGTTCGCCTTGGCTTCCGAAACTTCATTTCCGGCAAACGAGGAGTCTGTAAGGCTCATTCCAACTTGCACCTTTTCACCCGGCAAGACGCCTTCTTCACCTGTGATTTCAAACAATTGCTCACGGATGTCAGCGTCCGATGCACTGAGTTCTCCAGTTTCCTCGGCCAGCGATTTGAGTTCGCCTTTCTCTGCGAGAATTGCGTCAAGGTCATGGTCAATAGAGTCGTCTTTCATTGAACGGAGGGTGGTCGTGACTTGAGACTTGAACGCATCAAGTTCCTCTTCTGTCATCTCTTCCATAGCGATGTCGTCGGCGTGTCGACGATCGTATGCGGCTTCCACCTCGGCTTCAGCCGCCTCGATGTTTGTATCCCACTCTTCCTCAAGGTGGGCCTCGTCGAATCCGAAGGCCTTGACGGCGTCTGCGAAGTTTTGCGTCCCGGTGACGATTTCATCTTCATCGTCCTCTTCAGGAAGCGCCACCATCTCCTTGGGGACTTCTCGGCGCTCTCTTCGTTCCCGCTGTTCAAAGAAGGAGGAGACGTCTTGGAAGGCTCCACAATATGCGCAATTCTCAATGAGGTCAGGAATGGATTCCCCGCACTCGTGACAATCGTGGAATTGGGAGCGGGCTTTCTTCAAGTTGAACACACAATGCGGACATCGGTCCTCAGTTCCTTCAAGTTCACCGTCGCATGCAGGGCAATATTCGTAGATGTCCCGTTCTACTTCTTCCTCGCGCTCACGGGTCAAGATCACGGCCGCTACGAGCGCTCCGATGAGGATCAAAGCACCCAAACCGAACAGCGTCATGGTGCCTGCTCCCGAAGAGGACCCATCGTCGTCCGCTGTATTGGATGGAGCCAAGGTCGCAAACGAGCGAGAGAATGCTGAACTGATGGAGGAATCTTCTGGAATCATCCGTACGGTCGTCATGGAGGCTTTCGCCGTGAACGTGCAGGAAAGAGAGGCTCGCTCGCCTCGTGTTTGAATATTCACCGACATGGATGAAAGAACTGTATTGACACCGTCTTGGCAGGTGTAGTTGGCATCGCCTGTTTCCTGGCTGGTCAATCCAATCGTGAGCGTGTACACCTCTCCATCCATCAGCGGCATCGAAGGGATTTCGTTGTTGATATCAAGCAGTTCAAGGGAAGAATATTCCCAGTCAAGTTTCAGCTTTGATTCAACGAGCACCGTTCCGGTCGCCACGGAGTTTTGCTTGTTGGAGTCCCAACTCCCCTGAGCAGCGACCCATTGACCCTCGAATTGTGCAGTGTGAGCGCCAAGTGCTGTGCTCAAGGATACAGTCCAAGTAAAGGCCTCGCTCGCCCCGAGGTTGATCGGTGGGGATTGACCTTCAAGGCCATCAAACGTGTATTGGATAACTCCGGAAACGGCAACATCACCAGTGTTTTCCATGGTGATTCGCCATTCAACATCTTCACCGGACTGAACAGAAGGGGTCGTTGGCAAAGCATTGGCGTCGACATACACGTCGGGGATGGGTGAGATGGTCAAAACTCCAGAGGCCAGATCGTTGGCCGTGGATTCCTGCTCAAAGCCCGCTTCATTGAACGGATTGATCTTTGCAACGACGATATGATCACCATCTGGAAGCGAACTAAGGGTGGTGGAATTGAGTTGAACAGAAAAGGCTTGTTCGCCGTAGCCGACTCCGGTGAAAGGCACCGTGAACGGAGGGCTGGTGATGAGGCCGCCAGAGGGCTTTTCGATTTGGAGCCAAAGAGGAACGTCGGCTTGCGCGGTCCCGTTGGTCCGAACCACGGTGCCTGAAACGGTCCACGGCCCATCGAGGGCGCCTGATTCGGTCGTGATGGTCAAACTGTCTTTGAAACTCAGGTCCATACGTGTTGAGACCACCAATTCAGCACCAGTTTTCTTGTTGAGTTCGCTGGCCTCCTCAACAACATTTTCAATGTCGGGAGTTACTTCAACGGTGTGAACGCCGCTTCCTGGCGCTGTGATGGTGGTGTTGACCCATGCAGAAGTGCCTGCGGTTAACGGCGGTGTGTTCAGCAAAACATCGGAGGATTCCGGTACTTGAACGAGGAGTTTGGAGGCTGGTGCATCCACGCTTCCTGAGTTCAGCACAAGGGCGCCCAAAGGAAGGGCGTCGCCGCTGTAAACGGCCCCGTCCGTGGTCAATTCGAGGGTATCAATGCGGAGGTTTGCAAGTCCTTCGACGTCAAACTGGTGGTTGAATCGGGCGCCTTGAGAATCGCCGTTTGCAAACCACTCGAACCACACCTCACGGGTTCCTTCCGTCAATCCGGACCATGTGGCACTCACCGTTTCAAAGGACCCTGCATTGACATCAACCGTGTCGAAAGAAAGACGGTTTCCGGGTTGGATGCTTTCCTTGTAAAAGGCTACTTCAACACCAAACGCATCGTTGAGTTGGCTGTTGTACAGGGTCACTGAAATGTCAACCGAACCGCCCATGACAGGCTGGCTGGGCATCAGCGAAAGTTGATCTTCCGAGGATTGGACACCACCGCTGTCCTCTGCTTGCGTGACGATTGGCAACAAGCTGACAACCAAGAGACACAGAATGAACACGGCTTTGGTTCTGCGCTGCATACCAACCCTACACCATGCAAAGCACTTGAACCCATCTCCAATTCAATCCCAAAAAGAGGCAAGGTTGGCCCTTTTGATGGCACGCAAAACCTCATCCTGGAACCTTTCCTTCCTCGCCAGAAAGGGGGGAGAGTTGAAGGCTCACCGCAGGTGTGCGAAGCACATGGGACGAAGTGCATCAGCCGTCTGGCTCGTTGCGCTCCTGCTCTGTTCCTTATTCCCGGCCGACCCCACCTCGGTGATGTCCTCTCCTGAAAACCTGTCTGAATCCCCTACCGTAGCAGCAACTGGGGTTTCTGGCCTGTCCATCGCCTTCAGCAACGGTCCAGTTGAGGACGATGACGTGAAGGGAACCAAGGCCTTGACATTCAGCGTTTCAGGGACCGGAACCCTGGATTCATTGTTGATTGAAATCACTGAAGACGAGAACACATGGACCACGGTCAAGAACTTGACATCTACGCCTTGGATGTACCCCTTTGACACCACAGGCCAGACCAACGACTCGTACAAACTTCGTGCGTCAGGATGGGACAGCGATAGTGAAAGTTTCGCCCTCGCTTACAGCGGTTGGTTCAACATCACCAATCAGGTCCCCATCATCACCACCTTCACGGTGTTGAACCCTGATGCGGGAACTGGTTCCAGCCTCGCAGACCGTGCGTGGTTCAACATCGGCGCTCAAGAAGCGATTTCGTTCAGGTGGGGAGCCAGCGATGATGACCTTAAACAGGCAACTCTCGCAAACGTACCAGGGCCAGGAACGCCCGCAACCGACGGTCCAACAACCCTCACCTACGGGTGGGATTGGAACAGCGGAGCGATGAGCGAGGGGACTTGGTCTCCCCGACTAACCGTATCGGATCATTCGGGATTGAGCAGCACGGCTACGCTGTTTGTCGGCATTGATCGAACCGGTCCAAGCATCGGAAACGTCGCTGTCGGCGATGGTTCTGCTTGGCAGCGTTCAAGTTCGGTTTCAATTTCAGGACTTTTGACATCGGCCAGTGATGGCCAGGGCTCCGGCGTGGCCTCGATTGAATACGCTCTCGAAGGGGAAGCCTGGACAAGCACGACCAGCGACACCATCGCTCTCACCCTCGAAGAGGGCATCCACAACCTTTCGTTGCGAGCGACCGACCGTGTCGGAAATGTAGGAGACACCAGCTATGTTCCTATTCGAATCGATGCCACAGCCCCCCTCGGCTTGTACTGGCAAGTCGATGAATTGACCACAAGTCGAATCGGCCCTGCCAACGTTGTTTTCGTTGCAGAAGACGTCGACTCTGGAATTGACAATTCATCCTCCTACATCCAGTATGGCTTCGATTCCAATGGTGTTGGAGAAACCCCCGACCTCTCTGGACGCTGGTTGACCATGGGTGTTAACGGTCTTTCAGGACAAGTTGGTTTGTCAAGTTGGGCTACGAAATCCCGTCAGCATTTGATGTTCCGAGCAGTCCTTGTTGACGAGGCAGGGAATTCCTTCACCACCCAAGCCAGTTCCTTCCAAATCCTTCCTGGACTTGATCTCTATTGGAACATCAGTGAAACCAACGTCGACCGCATCGTGGTGCGACCGGGTGAACAAACGGGTAACATCACCATAACAAGCGTTCTTGAATCCAACCAAGATTACGGTGGAAGCGTGATTGTTCGATTGGAAACCGCTCCAGCCGATCGCAGTTCTGCGGTCTCATGGACCATCATGGAAACCCGAAACCTGCCTGCCGGTACGCTTTCAAATTCAAGTGAAACCATTGTTTGGCAATACACCGTTCCTCGGTCTGGTCAGTTTGACTTGCGGCTCGTTATTGATTTCGCTGATGTCATCGACGAGTACGACGAAGGGAACAACAACAACTACCTCGTTGTAACCGGGGCTTCGCTTGATGACCCCGGCTTAGTCTCCTCTTTTGCGCCCTCCATACTCGTTGTTTTGTTGGTTGGAATTGCCATATCCCTGTTCCAGCGTAAGACAAGGGATTGAAAAGCATCGGGCCTCACGCCGGCATATGCGCCAGTCGCTTGCTCGTGTACCTAAAGACCGCATCGCGGTCATCATCGGGGCCAAAGGAGCGACCAGCAAAGCGATTCGCAACGCTGCAGGGTGCCAGAAATTCATCATTGACTCCGACACGGGTGATGTGGATGTTGAATGGGGCGAAGCAGGGTCCTACGATCCTGTCAAAGCCATGAAACTGCCCGATGTGGTCAAGGCCATCGGTCGAGGAATGGCACCTGAAGCAGCCGTTCGACTCTTGGAAGACGACCACTTTTTCGAACTCGTTGACCTTCGGGATTACGTCGGTAAGCGCTCCAACCAACAACGACGAATTCGCGCTCGCATCATCGGTCGTCAAGGGAAGATTCGCAAACTTATCGAACAGTTGACACAGACCCAAATCAGCATTTACAACTCCACCGTGGTTTTGGTCGGTGAAGAAAACGGATTGTTCGCCGCACGTCAGGCTATTGAAATGCTGGCTGGCGGGTCCGAACACGGCACCGTCATTGGCTTCCTCGAACGTGATCGAAAACGTGCACGTCTTGAGTCCCGTTCACTCGAGGTTCATGAGGAGCGGGAAGACCAACGTCCCAGCACCACCGGCTTCGAGGGTTTGGTCCCTGGGCTTACCGACGTTACCAACCGCAGAAACCGTCGCATGAAGGCATCCCAAGTCGATCCAGAGGATGAGGAAGCGGTTGTTGACATGATGGTCCTTGCCGAGGATGAGACGATCACTTGGGAAGAAGAGTGATCAGTCATCGAGCAGTTCAACCTGCTCCACATCGGACAAGTCCATGTTCAAAACATCGTACATGGCATCAGCGAGTTCCACATCAAGTTGGTTTTTTTGCGCCCATTCTACAAGACGAGTCACGTCCCGAACGAGAAATTCTTGGGCCTTGGGGTGGCTGTCAACAACGCCTTGACCAACGTCAATGACGCACGCTCGGCCTTCGTGCCACAAGATGTTGTAAGGTGAGAAATCACCGTGCACCAGTTTTCCTTTTTGCCATGAGACAGCCAAAAAGTTGAGCAAATCATCGTAAACTGCGCTCGGGTCGTCAATGATCACATCACGAAGTTTGGGTGAAGGTGAAATGTCGCTTCCGAGGTATTCCATCACGAGCACATTTTTGTGGACCCCAAGTGGTTGAGGGACGTTCAAGCCCCAACGGGCAAGACGGCTGAGGTTCCTGTGTTCTTTTCGGACCCAAACCTCGACCAAATCTCGATGTTTTCGTCGAAGACCTGTGAATCGAGGATCGCCCTCAATGTACTGAATCAAATTCTTGAACACTGCGTTGGAGGTATGGAAGATCTTCACTGCGACCGTTTTGCCAGCGAGGTTTGTTCCATGAAAAACGTGGGCTTCTTTTCCCCGAGCGATTGGGAAATCAAGGGTATCAATCACACCTGATTTCATGAGTTTATACAACGCCATCAGAGTCAACCGGTCAAACACCTGATCGAAGACCCGCCGGTCAACCCAGTCAAACGTCCCGGTGCCCATCGCGCCTTGCAGTTGCGATTCAATGTCTCGAAACATGGTGTTGTATCGAGCTTCCTTCATCCACTCAAATCGGCCTTGTTTGTCGTTAAGGCCTTTGAGAAAGGCATCTTGCTCGAACCGGTGGTGGTCCGCATCCAGTTGCTCCCGCTTGCTTCGCTTCTTCTTGGGAGATTTGCGGCCTTTGCGAGGGCGTCCAGCGAGTTCTTCCCAGTCATCGTCGACCATGGGGCTTCCTCAAATTCTTCATGCAAACAGGGCGTCAATGTCCTCGTCATCGTCGTCGTCGGTTCCATCTTCGACGTCATCTTCTGGAGTTGCAGCCACTGCCTCTTCGGCTGATGCTTCGTCAGAATCTGCGCCTTGAGTGTCGCCTTCATCATCAGCGAACAGGTCGTCAGCGTCGTCATCGGCAAACAAATCGTCAGCATCGTCATCGTCAAACAGGTCGTCTTCAGCTTCCTCAACGGCCTCTGGTGCAGCCGTGGTTGGTTCGGGCTCAACGGACCCAGAAGCGAACAAATCGTCGTGTTCGCTGTCTTCATCAACGGAAGTACCCATACCAAACATATCAACATCATCAGGCAGAACGCCTTTTCGAGAGAGGTACATGGCCTGAGTTTTGGTGTAGCGGTGTTTCACATCGGCTTTGGAATCTTGGAAATCCCATGGCCAGACGATGATCAAGTCGCCTTCACGGACCCATTGTCGACGGCGCATTTTCCCAGGGATGCGGGCGAGACGTGTTTCGCCATCTTCGCACAAAACGGTCACACGACGGCCACCGAGAATTTGAGAGGCAAGTGCAAACATCTCGTTGACTTTTCTCTTTGGCATTTTGACACGGATTTTACCGTCACTAGCGTTTTCAGGATTTTCAAGACGTGCGAGTTCTTCGACGTCCACTTTTTCCTCAAATCTGCGACCCAATCAGTCTCACCTGCTCATGCCAGCGGTTGACCCTTCTTGAAGTCATCACCCCAAAGCGGGGTTGACTGCTCTCGATGGCCTTACCAAGCACCGATGAGGGCGTTGGCGGCTGCTTCGCACAAGGCGATCAGTTGACCGGCGCCCAAACCAAAGAAGATCGTCGTCGCTAAACAGGCTAGAATAGCCATTCGCACGGGAGTGCCTTTGGGCAATGGACCTTCACGGCCTTCTTCGGGTTCATGGAAAAACATCACGAGGCCGACACGGAGGTAATAGAACACCGAAATGGCCGAGTTCAGGACCATGAGGAGCGCCAAGTACCACACCCAGTGGATGTCAGAAAAGACGAGGTCGCTGTTGACCGTGACGTCCAAGAGGGCCACCTTGACGATGCCCATGATGACCAAGAGCTTCGAAACAAATCCGGAGAGAGGGGGAACACCTGCAAGAGACATCATGAAGATGAACATGGCAACTGCAAGGAAGGGTTCACGCTTGGCCAATCCACCGAGGGATTCGAGTGTATGACCGCCCTTTTCAGATTCGAGAAGAGAGAGAACAAGGAAGGCTCCGAGTTTGAAACACACAAGCACCGTCAGGTGGAAGATAAGCGCCGTGACCACCACCAAAGCGGCGTTGTTGCTCATGTCGATGTGTCCTTCTTCCCAATTGAGGGCCCCGATGGCCGTGATGGCCGCCATCATGTAGCCTGCATGGGCAACCGATGAATACGCTAGCATGCGCTTGGGGTTGGTTGAGCCGAGGGCTGCGAGATTGCCCCAAGTCATTGTAACAACGGACAGAACACCGAGGGCGACAAGCCAAACAGCGGATCCTTCCGTAGCCTCAGGAGACGCAACGACCAAGAGCAAACGAAGCAGTCCTAGAACACCCATCGCCTTGCTGGCGGTAGCAAGGATGCCTGCAACTGGTGCGGTGGCGCCTGCGTACGCATCAGGTGCAGCAAAGTGGAACGGTGCGGCGCTGACCTTGAAACCAAAGCCAACGAGAAGCATACCGAGGGCGACCAGTGGCAGAGCCTCCATTCCATTGTTGTTGAAAGCCGTTCCAAGCGCTTCGAATTGAAGCGAACCTGACCAAAGGTAGAGCAAGGAAAGGCCGTAAAGTCCGACACCAGAGGCGACAGAGCCGACGATGAAGTACTTCATACCGGCTTCTGTACCTTCTTTGGTCTCTTTCATGAACGAAACAAGAACGTAGGTGGAGAATGAAGCCAATTCCAACCCGATGAACAGCATGAACAGGTCTTGAGCGAGGGCGACGACGGCCATCCCCAATCCACTTGTGATGAGCAAGATGTAGAAGTCGACCTGACGACGGTTGTTGTAGAGGCCAGATAGGCTTCGATCGGCCCGATTGGTGGCTGGCATGCGGTTCACAGAGGCTGCACTGGCCAAAGCGAGTGCACCGAAGAAAATCAGTTCAAACATACGACTGAACTCGTCCACTTGGAGCATCACGTTGTCTCCGGCGATGATTTGCACCTTGTTCATGCCGTTGACAAAAGACGTGGCCGTCAAACCAAAGGCGATGGTGAAAAACACCGTTGCGAACAATCCCGGAATTCGAGGGTCGCTCTCAAGGCTGCCTCGCTTTCCGCCAAGGAACCATGGAATTCGAATCTGTGTTAATGGGATTCGGAAGCGTGCATTTCCAAGGTTGGGCACAAGCATCAATGTGAACAAGCCGATGAGCAGAACGAATTCAGGAGCGAGAGCGACGACGAAGCCTTCGCCAAATGGCTCTATGCATTCCATGGTTGATTCGGTTTCACAACGCATTTCAGGCACCTCCTGTTAGTGCTGGAATCAACAGATCATGGAAGAAATGCACCGTCCAACTGTTCATCATGTCCAAAGCAATCCACGGCATAACACCGAAGAGGATGGTGAACACAGCCATGATGAGCATGGCGAATTTCTCAGCGTCGCTGATGTCTGGGACTGCTTCGCCATTGAGGCTTGCAGGGGGCTGCGTATCGTCGCCGCCTTCGAAGATGGTACGCTGCATCGACCAGAGGTAGTAAGCGGCTGTGATGGCCAAGACCAAGGCTGGACCAACCATCCAAAGGACGCTCCATCCCTCTGCGGCGATGAAATGCCACAAAGCGAGGAACATCATCAATTCCGCCACAAATCCTGCCAAGAGCGGCAAGCCAAGTGAAGCCATCCATGCGAACATCATCGAGGTCGCAAGCCATGGAGAATGCTTGGCCATGCCTCGCATAGCACCGATTTCCATGCTGTGGTAGTGGTGCTTGAACGCACCGCAGACAGCGAAGAGCATGGGACTGATGATGCCGTGTGCGAACATCATGAACAACGCCGCAGCCCATCCAAGGGGTTGCATAGTGGCGATACCAATCATGATGACACCCATGTGGGAAACCGAGGAATAGGCCACCATTTTCTTGAGGTTCGTTTGACCCAGACAGACCACTGCACCCCAAACCAACGAGACCATTCCGAAGGTGAGCAGCCAGAACTGGAAGTGTTCGGCTGCGTGAGGGAAGAACGCCAGCGGAAGGCGGAACATGCCGTAAGCACCCATCTTGAGCATCACACCAGCCAGCAGCATCGAACCGCCGGTTGGAGCTTGCACGTGCGCATCGGGCAACCAAGTGTGGAAGGGCACTGCTGGAAGTTTGACGAGGAATCCGATCATGAGCATCACGAAGAGGATCTTCTGAAGGCTCTCACCGAGGAACCAGGAGCCACCTGCATTGGCGGCTTGAGCGTGGGCGGTCAAGGTTGGGATATCGAAGGTTCGACCCGTCCAAGTACCTGCGTAGCTCAGGTTCTCAGGTTGCAAGAAGTAAACGGTGATCAACCCGAGAAGCATGACCACGGACGCTGCAAAGGTGTAGATGAAGAACTTCTGAGAGGCGTATTTTCGGTCTTTTCCGCCCCACTTGAGGATGAGGAAGAACATTGGAATCAATGTCAATTCCCAGAAGACATAGAACATGAACAAGTCCAAAACGACAAAGACACCGATGAGGGCTCCACCCATCATCAAAATCAGAGGGAAGTACATGGCTCCGTTTTTCTCATGCCAAGTAGCGATGATGGTGATGGGAAGCAAGAACGTCGTCAACCACACCATAGGGAAGGAGAGAGCGTCCATGCCCACCGTCCAGTGGACACCGAGGGATTCAATCAATGGAATCGGTTCTGGATCGTAGTTGAAGGTTCCAAAGGCGATGTTGGCCCAATCAATGGTTCCGTCGATGTAGGTGTTGCCCATGAACATCGCCGTTGTCAAGGCGAGCATGGCCAATGAAATCACGAGTGAAATCATTCGGATGCTGTTGCCAAGTCGCTCACGAGCCGCAGGAGAGGCTTGGGCTACGAAAGCCAAGAGAACAAAACTGCTGACGAGAGGGAGGACCACAAGGGGGAGGGAAATCCAGTCGGTCGTCAAGCGACCACCCCCCAAATCAACGCAAAGAGCGCTAAGGTCCCAACCGCTGCCATGAGAATGTAATCTCGGGCTGAACCAGTGGTGAGCGAGCGAATCTTGGTGGAGAGCTGTTGAGAGGTTCGTTCGATCGTTTTGATGGTCCCGTCAATCACACCTGAATCGGCTTCTGCAGCCTTGAAGGAGAAGGCTGCGACAATTTTGAGCATGGCCATATCGTAGTAGTGGTCAAAGTACAATCGATTTTCCAAAGCAGTGGCAAATCCGGACTGCGCAAAGGATGAGTTGTCCCAGTTGTAGCGGCTCTTGATCGCAACATTGAGTGAGAGGACAGGTCCAAACCAAGGCTTGGCTTTCTCCCCTTCATCAAGCGCACCGCCGTAGAGGGAGAGCGCCATGCCGGGCCCCACGATGGCGCCGAACAGAATGGCGACGTAGGTCAGGATGAAGAAGAACGAATCAGAATTGGCAAAGGCGTGTTCCATTTCGTAGACGAAACCTTCGAGGAAGGACTTCTTCCCGTCAAAGAATGGCTTGTAGTATTCATCTGGAGCCCAGTGAGTAAAGCCCATGCTCGCTAGGACGATGCCGCCCAAACTGAAGAAGGTCAGAATGAACAACGGAGTCTTGATCCATGTGTTGGTTGGGTGGACATGCGCTGCAACTTCGGTCTTTGGAGCACCTGCAAAGGTCTTGAGCCACATCCGAGACATGTAGAAGCCGGTCATGGCAGCGCCAAGTAGCACGCACATGGCGGGGTAGAAGAACCGAGGATCGTCAAGGGCCACACGCCAAGTGTTGGCGATGATGCCTTCCTTGGACCAAAAGCCGCCGATGAGCGGGAAGCCCATGATGGAAAGAGAACCAACCAACATTGCGGTGGCGGTCAACGGCATCTTGGAGGCGAGGCCTCCCATGTTTTCCATGGACTGAGCATCAAATTCATCATGGTGGCCATCGGCGATTTCCTTGGAGATGCGGCCGAGGGTCAAGTCCAACTCAGGAACGTCGATACGACCGTTTCCGTCCATGTCAATGGCCTTCATGAGCGGTTGCATTTCCCAGGGGGGAAGATCGCCAACGGTGGAAAACTTGAGGGCTTTTTGGAATTCATAGGTGTCGACTTCGCCCGAACCATCGAGGTCAATAGATTTGAAGAATTCAAACGCAGTAAGCCCTTTCTCATCGAGGTAGGTGGCCAGCATGACGAGTTCCTTTGGCGTCTCATGCTCGTCATGATGGTGGAGGTGATGGTGCGCATGATGCACCTCATGAATGACAGCGCCGCTCGCCATGAAGAGCATGCCCTTGGCCATGGCGTGGTTGAACAGATGGAAGAGGGCGGCCCCGAAGGCCACGATGACGATTCCGTGGTTCACGTAGTAGTCTGGATTCTTGGTGCCGTCAGCAAGATATTCGTGCCAGTGAAGGGTGTTAGCGAGGTAGAGGGCGGCGCCCAACCCAGTGAAGATGTAAGCCAATTGCGACATGGTCGAATAGGCGAGGACCTTCTTCAAATCGTGCTGGACGAACGCAATGGCTGCTGCCATAACGGCCGTGGTTCCACCGATGGCAGCGATGATGAACGCAAGGTCTGCGAGATCGCCGTGAAGGTAATCCGAACCGAAGAAGGGGAACATTCGAGCGACGAGGTACAATCCAGCATTGACCATGGTCGCTGCGTGAATGAGAGCTGAAACTGGGGTTGGCCCTTCCATAGCATCTGGAAGCCAGACGTGGAGCGGGAATTGGGCAGACTTGCCCACAGCGCCAATGAACATCAATCCGAGCGCCCAAGCCAACGTGCCTGAGCCGTTGGCGGCGACCGCCTCGATGTTAGCAGAGTCAAAGACCACGGCGTAATCAAGCGCCCCTTGGCCAACACCGGCGTGAGGGTGGAACAGCGTCCAGAGCATGGCCAGCCCGACCATGAGGAAAACATCGCCCACACGAGTGGTCAAGAACGCCTTCTTGGCGGCGTAGGCTGCACTTGGGCGTTCGTAGTAAAATCCGATGAGCAGGTAAGAACAAAGTCCCATCAATTCCCAGAAGATGAACAGCCACAGGAACGAGTCTGCAAGGACCATTCCGAGCATACCGGAACAGAACAACACAAATTCAGCGTAGAAACGGTGGTTTCGGTTATCGTTGATGGGATCCGTGTTCATGTATCCCACGGCGAAGGTGTTGATGAGCAAGCAGAGGAAGGAAGCGACGAAGAGGAGCATCACGGTGACGTGGTCCACGTAGACACCAAATCCAAACGAGATTTCTCGAGCCGTGGTTTGGCCTGAATCCCACATGCTGGAGGTGAACCACGTCCACCCCGAGGTGTCGGCAGAGCCGTTTCCACCAATGAAATCAGTGATCAACCACAACGAGAGGGCGAGGCTTGCGCCCATGACGGGGAGGGCGATGAGACCGCCTTCTTTGAGCGTCTCTTTCCATACCTTCTGTCCGTTCAACATCTTTCCGAGAAAGAGGATGATGGGGAAGGCGAGCATGGGGAGCAAGAGAATGAACGGTGCGTATTCCAACGCGGTGCTTTGAACGGCTTCTGAACTGCTTGTACTTGCCATGATATCACCTCAGTTCTTCAGGACGTTGACGTCGTCCAGCGTAATCGATTCATGTTGACCATACATGGCTAGGAAGATGGCCAATCCAATAGCGACCTCACTGGCTGCAATAGCGATGGCGAAGATGGCGTAGACCCATCCAGTGGCATCTCCATGGTGAACGGCAGCAGCAGCAAATTGCATGTTGGCGGCGTTGAGCATCAATTCAATGCACATCAAGACAATGATGGCGTTCTTTCGAGTGAAGGCCCCAGCGAGGCCAATCACGAACAAAAGGGCGGAAAGACCGGAAACCCATGCTGGATCGATCATTCTTCTTCACCTCCAAACTCCCAAAGCAAATTTTCCATCCGCTCATCACGAACGAGGTAAGCGGCGCCCATCATGGCCATGGACATCAACAAACCGAGCACGAGCAGAGCAAAGCCCCATTCATTGAGCAGAGCATCCGCAAGTCCGGAGGTGGTTGCCGTGTCCGAACTCGCTTCAGTATTGGATGAATCCCACACCGAGGGGTCGTTCACGACAGCGACGAGGATGAACCCCAGAGCGAGAAGCCCTAGCCGAGTGAACAAGGACATGAACTTCATTCAAAGTCCTCCTCAAGGATTTGGCGACGGGTCAACATGATGCCGAACAGGACCACTAAACCGACGCTTGCCAGATAGACGAGAATCTGAATGGCAGCCAAAAATTCGGCGCCAAGCAAGATGAAAATTCCAGAGACTGCCATGAAACAGAAGATGAGCGAGAGCATTGAATGCGCCACTCGCTGCGCGAAAATGAGGCCTAGGGCCCCTCCGAGCGTGATTGCTGCGAAGAGGAAAAACACACCGGTTTCTGCAGCGCTGGCGACATCCATCTCAAGCGTCCCCCTTGGCGGCTTCCTTTGCTGCTTTCTTGGCACGCTTGTCGCGCTCTTTCGAGGCACGCTTGGCCAATTCTGCGTCAACGGCTTCTTGATGGACGCCAGGAAGCACACGGGTGCGTGAGGCATCGAACCAGAGGTCCTGGCGGGTGAATCCTGACATTCCATCGTACTCGTTGGTCATGAAGAACGACGTGAATCCACAGGACTCCATGCACAATCCACAGAACATGCATCGTCCGAGGTCAATGCGACCTGAAACGATTTGATCGTCAGCGGGATAAAGGTCAGACGTCGCCACGAGATCTTCTTCTCCAGAGTCGTTCCAGCGGACCGTTGCGGTGTCGCCTGAGAGGTCAAGAACCTCAGCAAACCGCCACTCTTCAGGTGCTTCTGTGTGGGCTGTGACGTGGTTGAAACTGTCGAGGTCAGCCATGACTTCAGGCTTCTCGACGGCGGCGTACTTGCCGACTTCAAGCTCTGCTCCGAGGCCTGCGTTGTCGCCATCAGCGTTGTCGAGCACGTCGACGCGGAGTTCCGTCGTCATGTGCAAACAATCGTTGGGGCAAATGTTCACGCACATCTTACACGCCGTACAGGTTTCCCAAATCACGCCGATTCGCCCGTTGTAATTTCCGGGGACAAAGAGCCAAGGCTCCATGTCTTCGAGGCGCTCGTAAGGGTACTGAACCGTTTGTGGCTTCCAAAGCGTTGGCTTAAGATCAGAAGTGACACGGTCAGGTGCAAATTCCTGGCGTGAGATGTCGTTCATGGTTGCAGAAGATGAAGCGCGGGCTCGACTGCCGTCATCCAGGAACTCTGGGTGCGAGGTGTTGTGGTAGGCACCGAGTCGCTTACCGAAGCGCTTGCCGATGAACGGGAACGTTCGCAGGGCTGTGATCAACGTAATCTTAAACGGGTACCAAAACAGGTTTCTGAAATTCGGTTGTGCGTGTGGATGCATTGGCATGGTATCACCTCACTCCTGCCCCGGGGCCACTGTCCCCGCGGGCTTGTCTGTGTGGACGTGGAACATGCGTTCCGGCGTCGCTGATTTGTCCTCATCGTTGAGGTAGACCCAAAAGACGCCCACCCAGAAGAGCGTCGTGAGAACGGGGACGAGGAATGGGATGCCCGTTGAGAGATCCCAAGCCATGCCACCGGAGACGTCGTTCTGAGCCGACATGCCAGTTGGATCGAAGAGGTACAAGCGGTAGACGAAAGCCAAAACCACTTGGAACACGGCCAAAGGCAACAACATGCGCCAACCGAATTCAAGAATCTGGTCCGTTCGGATTCGAGCGAGAGAGAAGCGAGCCCAGACGAACACGATGAGGAAGACCAACCAGGACTTGATGAGGGTCATCACGGCGCCCGGAATCAGAAGGTAAAGGCTGCCGAGACCGAGGAATTCAATGGACCCGATGGTGCCTTGGAAAGGAAGGTGCCATCCGCCAAGGAAAAAGTGCGTGAAGAGGAAACACGCCGCATAGGTGCGGATGTACTCTGCCATGAACAGCATACCAAAGCGCATGCCGCCGTATTCGGTCCACCAACCTTCAACCAGTTCGGCTTCAGCCTCTGGCATGTCGAAGGGAACACGCTCGACTTCAGCGATCATGGTGATGAGGAAGAGGGCTGCACCCAGCGGCATCAAGAAGATGTTCCATGCTCCAGCAGAGTGCTGGAAGTGAATGCTTTCGACGATGTTGAATGTTCCCGTCAAAACAGCAACCGACAACAACGTGAGCAACAATGGAATTTCATACGCCGTCAATTGTGCTGCCGAACGAATGCCTCCGATGAGGGTGTACTTGTTGTTGGACGACCAACCTGCGAAGAAAACTCCAATTGGTGCGATGCCAAAGATGGCGATGGCATAGAGGATGGAGAGGTCGGGGTTGGTGGCATAGATGCCACTTGAAAGAGGAATCATGCCCAAAATAAGGAGCGTCGACGAGACGATCAAGAAGGGAGACACCTCGAAAATCAAACGGTCGGCACGTTGTGGGACCATGTGTTCCTTGACCAGGAACTTCATTCCGTCAGCCACGTTTTGAAAGAATCCGGGAACGATGGTTTTTCCCATCCAGGAACGGTTGTTGACTCGGTCGACCGTTGCGAAGTTTTCGTCCCGGTTGCCGAAGTTCTTGTTCAGCCACTTGTTCACTGCCCCGATGGGTTTGCCGAGGCCAAAGGGAAGCATGTTCCACCATTCACCTGCAGTGACGCCATTTTCTCCGACCCATAGGGAACGAAGAGCGGTGGTCGCACCGTAGCGGTCTTGCATGCGAGCGACTGCTTTGCGCTCAATCCATAGAATGGCGAATTGAGAGAAGAACAACAAAAGAAACACGACGTTGACCAGTGCAAATGTAGCGAGGGCAAACGAGATGGCTGAGGCGCTTTCTTCCAGAGGAGTGCCCGAAAGCAAATCGATGAGGCTTGAGCGGAGAAGCCCGTCTCGGCTCAGCAAGAATCCTACGAGGTCGTATTTGTCATCCATCATCTCACCTCAGCGGTCGGTTTCTCCAATGCACGGGTCGAAGCTGCCCATAATGGCAGGGATGTCGGCCACTTTGTAGCCGATCATGGTCTTCGCAACGTAGGGGATGGTGATGAACATCGGCGAACGGATGGACAGTCGGTAAGGGTTCTTTCCACGCCCGTCGCCGCCACCTTGGATGTAGAACTGGGATGCACCACGGGTGCACTCGTAGTGGGAAAATCCAGTGGCTCCTTCAGGGGCACGGGTTGGGGCCTTGGCGAGGATCATTTCGTCACCGCTGGCATAGTTGGTGTTCTTTCCGCCGGGAATCTTTTCGATCGCATCGAGAATCATGCGGCAAGATTGACGCATTTCTTCCATGCGAACACGGTAGCGGTCGTAGCAATCGGCACCCTTGACCGAGGTTGGTTTTTCAACCGCAGGCTCCCAATCCACTTGGTCGTAGACCGAGTATGGGTGGGCCCACCGAACGTCGTAGTTGACGCCAGCCGCACGAATGTTTGGTCCGGAAACGCCAGCGTTGATCATGTCCTCGGCTTTTGTGTAGCCAACACCCTGCAGGCGAACAAGCCAGATGGTGGACTCGTCGAGCATCATCTCGTATTCGTCAATGCGGTGTTCGAAGAGTTTCACTTTGGCGATGAGTCGGTCGGCAAAGCCGACGGGAATGTCGCGCTTCACGCCGCCCACGCGCGGGTAGTTGTAGTGCATTCGAGAGCCTCCTAGCTCCTGAAGCAGGTCAAGGAACATCTCTCGGTCCCTCATGCACCAGGTCATGAGCGTGAGACTGCCGATATCCGGGCCATAGGCACCCAACCACATCAAGTGGGAGGCCAGGCGTTGGCATTCAGCAGAGATGAGGCGGATGTATTCAGCCCGCTCGGGAACTTCCACTTCGAGAAGGTCTTCTGCAGCGTAAATGTAAGAGTTGGCCCAGGTCATGGCACTCACGTAGCACAACCGGTCGCAATAAGGAGTGATTTGCGTGAAATCCCTTGCTTCTGCGATTTTCTCAACACCACGGTGGATGTATCCAAGTTCAGCTTCGGTATCCACGACGGTTTCACCGTCGACCTTGACACGAAGCGTCCAGAGTCCGTGCGTCATCGGATGTTGGGGGCCCATTGTAATCCACATTTGTGCCATTTGCTCACCTCACTTGACCCGACCCTCGTCGGTTGGTTTTCGACCGAAGCCTTGGGCGTCGTCGTACATTTCATTGAAATCATGATAGCGGATTTTGTGTTGCTTTTGCAAAGGATGGAACCCTTCCGGACTGTCGTGGGGGTTGAGCACCCTGTGCATGTTCTCATGGCCTTCGAATTGAATGCCCACCAAATCCCAGGTTTCCTTTTCGTTCCAGTCTGCACCGATCCAGATGTTTTGGACGCTAGGGACGGTAGGGGAAGTGGTCTCCGGGAGCGTAATAACGACTTCGATTTCAAGGGGGATGTCCATGCCTTGGAGGGATTCGGCGACGTGGACAGTGTTGGTGTGCGGGGCTTGGTTCACCACAGGTTGTCGCATCAAATGGTAGGCGACTTCCCAATTTCGATCGGGGCCTCCTTCGGGGTAGTGCGTACCGGTGACCATGGAACAATAATTGATGCCAGCGTCAAAGCGGAGGAATTTGGCCACTGCTAGCCAGTGTTGTGACGGGACAGCGATGCGAACAAATGCCATCTTGAAAGCGTTGGAATGATGTTCTACGGTCGCCAAAACATCCGAGCCACTGAAGCGGTCCATGATTTGACTCACGGCTGCCTCTGCAGCAGCGTCACTCTGCTCGTTGGTGATGCGCATTCCCATGTTCAATCCTCTCCGACGATAACGGGCTTGTCGCCCTTACGACCACTGCTTGGAGCAGCGCCGATGCGAATGATCTTCTCTCGAAGCAAACCGAATCCATCGATGAGTGCTTCGGGGCGTGGCGGGCATCCTGGAATGTACACGTCAACCGGAATGACGGTGTCAACGCCTTCGAGGATGTTGTAGGATTGGAAGTATGGTCCGCCGGAGATAGCGCATTCGCCCATGGCGATGCAGTATTTGGGCTCGGGCATCTGTTCCCAGAGACGAACGACCTTGTCTGCGAACTTCTTGGTGATGGGGCCGTTCACGAGAAGCACGTCGGATTGACGGGGGGATGAGCGGAAGAGCACCCCAAACCGGTCGCCGTCAAACCGAGGCGTGGCTGCGGCAGCCATCTCAATGGCGCAGCACTTGATCCCCAAGTGGAGGGTGAAGAGCGACTTGCGTCCTGCCCAATTGAAGTAGCGTCCGGCAAGAACGCTCAGGAATTGCTTGATTTTGGTTGCCTTGAGCGCTTCATCGGTAACGTCGCCCACCATCTCAACGAGGGCTCGGCTGTTGAACGCTGCGTAGTTTTCATCTTGTCCTGCCATGGTGTTCACCTCAGATGTAAATGCGACCTCGCTTCCTGAAAACATACCACACGCCCAATGACATGGTGGCGAAGAAGGCGGCGAGCGTGACCAAGGCTGATTTGGCACGAGCCAGGCTTTCTGCATCAGCATCAACTGTGGTGGCCTCTGAAGCAACCATGCCTCCGAGAACCAAGAACATGAAGGCCACGTCAAAGACGAGGAAGATGATGGCATACCAGTAGTACTGGAAGTGGAATTGGATCATGGCCTCACCGACAGGTTCGCTGCCGCACTCAAAGGTTGTCAGGCGGCGCGGGTAGAGGCTGTGGTCCCGCTCATACCCTTCCAGCAGATAGGAACGCGTGATGTGAGGACGGGCAGGATCGACCTTCGGACGTACGACCCAAGTGATGAGAAAATTGGTCAGAGGCATGATGATGCCAACCACCGTCAAGAAACCAATCGAAAGATAAGCACTGGGCACCGATTCAAGTCCCGACATGTGAACACCAAGCGAGAACGCATACGCTCTCTGTTCTTTCCGACTTGAGGCCCCTCAATAAGCGTTGTCAAAGAACCTCGTCCGACCGTAGGTTCGTGGCTTGGAGGAATAAAGGCGCAGGCCTTCGTTTTCACTCAAGGTTTAACCTTTCGACGACGCTTACTTTCGGCGGCTGAGGAATGCCGAAGCGAAAAGAAGCACGAGAAGACCAATGGCTGCTTGAACCACAACGCTTGGAGACACGCCAAACACGCCTTCTGGAGGCATCCCTTGAACGGCAAATTCAAGGTTTTGACGGTCCAAAACACCGGTATCGGTTGGTTCAGCGGAGAGCGTGAATTTGTACAGATCCTCCATCTCTGCGCCAAATGGGGCACGAATCGAGACGTTCACGTAGAGGCGCTCACCTTCATCAACCATGCAAACCAACCCGTTGTTTTCGGTTTGGCAATCTGGATTATCGCTGTCGAGGACCACCGACCATCCTCGTAGATTTTCAGAGGCAAAGATACGCATTTCTGTGCGCACGTTCCCGGTGTTGAGAATAGAGACTTCCTTCACCGTGGACTTGGAAGAGTAGACGAGGTCAACGTCCTGTCGGGCTCCTGCTTCGAAGAAAGCAAGGTCTTGGATGATGCTAACCTCGAGCGAGATGGAGACCAATCCGCTTCGGTCGGCAGCGTTGGAGACGCTTGTGGCCAGAATTTCAAGCATGCCACCTTGACCGGTCTGAGCGCCAGGATTGACGCGCAAGGTGAGTTCTATGTACACCTCGAATGGACGGGCCTCGTAGCCATCGATGTAGCCATTATTGACCCGCAGCTGGTCTGCGGCGACGAAGTCGAAACCAAGCAGCGGTGCCCCGCTCTCTTGGTAAACGAAGGTGTTGTTGCCAAGGTCCCAAATTCCGTACCCTCTCGGCACGGAGAGTTTCTCACCAACGGGAAGGCCGTACGCCACCATGGAACGAGTAGCGATTCCC
>Ga0181379_1000126_pt1 | contig 37364 bp, 59 predicted proteins | sample 2SPOviralmetaG_FD_130115 | JGI IMG/M metagenome (GOLD analysis project Ga0181379, IMG submission 130115) | Marine viral communities from the oligotrophic San Pedro Time Series (SPOT) site, San Pedro Channel, CA, USA - 2 SPOT_SRF_2009-07-10 | ecosystem: Environmental > Aquatic > Marine > Strait... | reverse complement strand
TTCTGCTTCTGTTAATGCAGATGAGTAAACTTTTACATCAGACATTTTACCTTCAAAATGGTCAGTAAGATATTTGCCAATTTGAAATGTTGCTCCAGATAAATTAGCAGTCGTTGATGGTATAGTTCCTGTATATGTAAGTGATTGCTCTTCACCATTTATATATGCTTTAAGTCTATTGCTATTGCCTGTGCCACTTCCGTTAAACACTAAAGATATATGATTCCAATCTGTTGATGTAAAAGCTACACTTCCATAAGCGTTACCACCATTATAAACATTAAAATACATAATATTATACGCTATTGCCATGCGTATCAGACTTGAACTGCTTGATGTTTTATTATATAAATAATCTAAACTATTTGTATTGTCTGATTTAATCCATACAGATATTGTAAACGCAGAGGTACTATTTAAAGATGTTATATCTCCACAATCAAGGTAATCTGAAACCCCATCAAACACTAATCCTCGTCCGCCATATACCTCGGCTCTTGAAGCGACATCTGCTGTAAGTAATGGAGAACTTCCTCTTCCGCTTTGTATCGTTGTAGCCATTATTTAAGCACTCCTGTGTTTGAGGTTACTTGTTTGACAGATACATTGTCTAAAGTTGCATCTACGCTTGTAGTATGTCCTACACTTGTATTGTGATGTCTACCAAAATGAACTGCTCTTCCTCCGTTACTATGAGCATCTGGAACAAAATAATATGTAAATGTTTGAAAAGATGTTGTTAGAGTTACACCTACATCCAACCCATTATTACCATAAGCCATATTGTTACCATTTGAATATCTAACACCAAGATTTGTTTTACTTGCATCATTAGTTTTAGCATCAAATGTAAGTTTGTATAAAACTCCTGTAGAAACAAGTACATTAGCTCCAACAGTATAATATTCTATCCCATCTCTGTTACTATATATTCTTAAAGCACCATTATCTGATTGAGAAAATTGCGTTGATGTTCCACCAGAACTAGAAGAGTGTTTAAAAGTCCAACCACTTGATGGTCTAAAAGCATAACCATTACTACCCGCATCAGCAAGATTACTCATATCTCCATTAGTTACTAAATCACTACCCAATGTTTCTCCACCCACAGAATCATTTGTAATTCCAACTCCATTAGAAGTATTTGAACTATCAGCATCAAGGGGATAATACGCTACGAGGTCGTTAGTGACTGGCTTGATAGAAATGTTATCTATATACATAACAATGTCACTATCACCTGTAAATTCTGCAAATGTAAAATTTAAATTTGTTGAAGTTGTAATAAAGTAGTAATCGCTTGTAACCCACTCTGTAGAACCTGCAACTCCCTCAATATTTACATAAGCTGTACTTCCTATCCCTGTTCCAATAAAATGTTTCATTGAGTGGCTACTTGAATCAGTTTTCCAAGTAACAGAAAATTTATAAAATTTATCATCTTCTACAGTAAAATTACTTGATGCACTTATATACTCTGTGTTTGCATCTGTTTCAAATTTTATAGAATAATTACCAGAATATGTTGGACTTGAGACAGAACTTATACTTCCTGTAGATGTAAGCCCTGTAGTGGCATTAGCTTCATTAGAAGGACTTAAAGCATTAGCAAGAGTATTAACTTCTGCACCCAATGTACTCTTAACATCTGCGGGTATCTTGGCATAGGAAGTTACATCTTGAGCTAATGTTCTAACTTGCTCTGATGTTAATGCACCTTGCCATAGTCCTACTTGACTAATAGCACCATCAAAATCTTCACCACTTCCTGTTTTTCCTATATACCCTGTAGTACCACTCCAAGAAACAAAATTATTACTATAAGAACCAGAACCATCTAAAATTCCATTTAAATATATTTCGTATGTTTTTGCAGTTGGATTAACAACTAATGCGCCATGATACCATCTATTAGTTTCTAAATCAGTTGCTCCTGTAGGATTTTCTCCGTATATACTTGGTATTAATTTCCAAGATGAACCACTCCCACCATTCCAAATAAACATTGATCTTCTTTCATATACTGCTTCATCGCCCCAAGCTATAATTGCAGATGCTTGTAATGTGTCAATTTTAAACCAAGCACTAATAGTATATGGTTGCAGATTAGGTAAATTACTTGAATCTATTTCTACATAGTCAGTTGAACCATTAAAACTTGCACTACCATCCCCAATCTGCTCTGCTTGTGATTCAGCTATGTCTATTGCACGAGGTAAGACTGGTGCATTGCCACCATATACTGATGTGGTAGTTGTTGCTCCTGTGACAAATCCCGTGTTTGAGGTTACTTCTTTGATTGATAGATTACTCATAGAAAACGCAACTGCATCATTTCCTCTGAAACCAAATTTAAAACTACTTCCTGTAGCAGATGATGTTATATAAAAAGTATTTATTCCATTTGCAGGAACTTTATCTAATTGCAACCCACTATCTAAATTTGTATTTCCTCCAATTCTTACAAGGTCTATTGAGCCACTTGATATATCTATATCAAAACTAATTTTATATGATTTTGCAGATGTTAATGAAAAATCACTTGTGTAAGCAATACCCCAACTTGTGTTTACTGCATTTGTAATACTATTTCCACTTGTTACAAATGTTTCATAAGGACTACTACTTGAGTTTACCCAAGTCAATGAACTTGCAATATTACTACCTAATGTTTCTCCATCGTGAGGTTGTACTACTCCACCACTTGCACTATCCAATGCCCACCAACTAACTAAACTTGTTTTTTCTACAGAGCCTAACTGACTGTAAGACTTGTTCATAACGGAGTTGACTTCTTCGAGGGATAAGGCTCTTGACCAAAGTGCTACATTAGCCATCTTACCACTTAAAGGAAATACCTCTCCAAAATAATTACCAATAATTGTTTTCATGCTACTTGTAAAAGCAATAGAACTTTCAGAATTTGTTTTTGGGGTTTGAGCTACTCCATTAACATATACTGTAGAAGTAGTTGTAGATGCATTCCAAGTAAGAGTTATATGATTCCAACCAGCATTATTAGCTGAAAAATTATCTATATCAAGTTGGTCAACATTATTAATTCTAAATTTTAATGTATCAAGATGAGTATATATTTGAATTTTCCCATTAATATTGTCAAAAGTTCCGATATAAAACATTCCGCAAGAATTATTCGTAACTGTTCTGTATAGCCAAAAAGAAACAGTAAAAGCAGTATTAAAACTGCCTCCTAAATCTGTAGCTATTTGAGTACCGCAATTTATATGCTCACCAGTCGTATTAGTAAACGATGTCGAACCCTCTGATGGGAATGCAAGTGTGTCTGACCTACTTGATTTGAAGTCGAGGTATAACTTGAGGTTGTCCTTGACATATGTTAAGAGGGATGCACCCCCTTTAACTAAACTACTAGCTAATCCTAGCATGTTAGCCTAAATATGCTATAACTGATCCACTAGATAAAGTGAAAGCAGTCCAACTACCAAATATGGTAACTCCTTGAGGGAATGTATTGGAAGAACTTACCGCATCTCCATTACCACCAGATGAACCTATATAAGAACTATCTGCGGGTGTTAATAGTGAGAATGCTGTATCTTCTAAAAATTGTATAGCCACTATTTTTTTACCTGAAATAGCATCTGTGCCACTTTCAAATAGGCAACCGCCTTGCCCTAGTGCTACATTGTTTGATTCTAAAACTGAAAAGTGTCTCTTCGACATTACTTAATCTCCTTGTATTTTCATCACTTACCGCCCAAGATTACTTGGCATAGTGAAATTATTTGTGGGGGCAGATTAACCACCCCCACGATACTACTTATTTACTAGTCGTTAGTAAATCTGATTCCACGACCTGCATGAATCAAAGCACACCCATAAAGAGCATCTGCTACTACTTTAGTACCAAGATAGTCAATCGAGTAATCACTCTGCATTCTAATGTCCTGTTGCATAGCAAATCCTGCTGTACTCTTGTGGAAAATAACTCCACAGACATCAGTACCACCAGTTGCTAAAGCGTTAGTCATTATAACAGGTAAACCATATGCTTTTTCTACCATACCAGAAGAAAAACCGCCATTAGCTTGACCAGTTGAGTCAAACCTAACTAATCTATCTTCTTGTAGTAAGTCAGCATATACTGTTGGATTTACAGCTAACATAAGATCACCATCTCTGTAGTCTAAGTCAGCTTCTCCAAGTGTAGCTAATGCTGTTTGGAAATTAGCCTGTGTAATTACATCATCATCACCAGTAGTAATACTTGATGTTACTGTAATCAACTTACTAGCGATATGAGCATCAATCTCTTTAGCTAGTGAATATCCCATTGCTTGAGAATATTTTTCAACCATGCCAGGATTTGCCTGTATGACTGCAATATCTTCAAATAATTTTGATACGTACTTATGTTGATTAACTGTAATGTCAGCAACAGCACCTGCATCGATGTCGTATTCTATTGCTGTATTTTGGGCTTTAGTCTCAACCGCAGTTTCAGAAAGCATTGGTACATGGATAACATCACCTTTGCCTTGAACTAGGTCACTAAAATCGTCTACTAATGGGCGAAATACTAATTTTCTATTTAGATAGTCATATACATATTCACTCCAAAGCTCTGGAATAAATACGTTGACTTCTGCTAGACCAGTATTACCTGCCCCTATTGCTCCGTAACTCATTTATTATTATCTCCTATAAGATTCTAATATTTGCCCCCAATTACGTTTCTTCTCATCCATGCTCATATCAGTGACTTTTCCGAGTTTATCTGTTGGCACAGTTCCCTGCCTATCAGGTGGGTTTTCTTTTGCTACAGTAAACTCATCAACAATACTTAACAATGTTTGAGTGTCCACATTGGAGAATTTTTCTCGTTTAGATTCAGGCAATCTAGCTAAAGCATCTTCCCGAAGTTTTTTATCCATTGAATCCCACTTATCTTTATAAGGTTTGTAGGTTTCAAGTTCTTTGACAAGTTCTGTATTTAACTCTTGCCATTTTTCTTCTTCTTTTAGCTTTGCTCTTTTTTGATCATCCTGACTTTCTTTAAAAGCTTGAATTTCTTCACGAAGAGTATTTCTTTCTGAAATCACTTCATTCAACCTTGTTATTGGTACATTGTTTTCGACTTTAGTGTCGTTTTCCTGTTTTACATCTGGCTCGATGGTCTTTTCTTCTGACATTTTTACCTCTTCAGTGAGTTAGTATTTAAAACACAAGAATTACTCTTGCATTAAGATATGGTATAATGTAAGTTATCAAAGTAATCTAATGCAAGAAAAAAATTACGAATTTAAGAAAAAATGGTTTGATTACTTAGAATACAAGCCACATAACGGACAAGTGCCACTACACTTCCCCGAAAAACAAGATGCTAGATTTCAAGTTGTAGTATGCGGGAGAAGATTTGGTAAAACTTGGGCTAGTGCTATGGAAGCTACCTATGTAGCATCTCAACCTGATAAAAGAATTTGGGTTGTTGGAATGTCTTACAAGAAAGCTAGGCTTATTTTCCGTGAGATATGGCAAAGGATGGTTATTGGGCATCCCGAAGATGTTGATAAGGCATCTGAGAAAGACATGTATATTCGTTTTAAGTGGGGAACTACTGTAGAAGGAATGTCAGCAGATAATCCATCAAGTTTAGTGGGAGAAGGTCTTGACCTACTTGTAATTGACGAGGTTGCTAAGATGAATAAAAAGATTTGGGATATGTATTTATCCCCTACAGTTGCAGGTAGAAAAGGAAAGGTTATTTTTATTACTACACCAGAAGGTAGAAACTGGATATATGATTTGTTTAAATTAGGAAGAGATGATCCTATGTGGGAAAGTCACACTTCACCATCTTGGGTTAATCAGCATGAATTTCCATTAGGACTAGAAGATCCTGCTATTATTGAAAGAAAAAGAAATATGTCTAAAGAACTTTTTGGTCAAGAGTTTGGTGCAGAGTTTTCTGTATTTGAAGGAAAGGTTTGGGATTTTAATAGAGAATTAGATGTAGGGCATTATCCATATGATCCTAATCTGCCTACATTCTGTGCAATAGATTTTGGATACAGGCAACCTGCTGTTTTATTTATACAGACACAATACGATGGTGAGCTTGAGCATATAAGGGTGTTTGACACCATACTTCATAAAAATAATATTAAAACTGAAGACCTAATTAAGATGATTAAAGTTAAGGGCTACCCTGTTATGTCTTACTATGGTGATCCCGCAGGTGCTAATGTTCAAGGTCAGAGCGGAGCAGGAGACATGGAGATATTTAGGAGAAGTGGAATAAGAGTGCTATCAACTAAAGATAGAAATAGTAGGAATATTGTTAACAGCGTATCTTACACTAGGGGGTTTTTTGAAAGTGCTGACGGAGTAAGAAGAGTGCATGTCCACAGTTCCTGTAAAGAGATGATAGAAGATTTTGAAGAGTATAGATACCCTGAGTCCGAAGAGGGTAAACCAATTAAAGAAGAACCAATTAAAGATGGATACCATGATCACGGAAACGATGCTTTTAGGTATTTTATTATAAATAGATTTCCAATGAGGAATAGAGAAATGAAAAGGATACAAAGATGATAAACCAGATGATAAAAGATAAGTTAATAGAAACTAAGTTGATGATGGCACACCAAAGGCGAAATGAAATTAGAAAACACCTTGACTACTATTCAGGAATTTCTACAGACCAATACATTAACAATTATTTTAATGGAGATGCTTTTAGTGAAATACCTCCTAGTTTAACTAATTTTACTAGAAAATTTATAAATAAAATTAGCAGAATTTATAGTTTAGGGGCAAAAAGAACAACAGGCGATAATAGCGAAGTGTATCAACAGCTTATCCAAACAAAAAATGTCCGCATGAAACATTCTGAAAGAATGACTAGATTATTAGGGACTGTAGCAAATAGAGTTCATTGGAGAGATGGTTATTTTGACTATAGACCAATATATTATTTTGAAGCATACTTTGAAGATAATCCATTTGAACCTAGTACTATTATTTATCCATTATTAAATAGCACATCAGACCTTTCAAATACAGAGGGGTTACAGTGGGAGTATTGGGATAAGAATAATTATGGCATCATGGATGAAGAAGGTAATATGATTTCTGAATCTCCTAATCCATATGGCATCCTACCTTTTGTATTTACTCATAGGGAAGATCAGATAGACTCTTTCTTTGTAGAGGGAGCATCTGACATTATTAATTGCAACGAACAAGTTAATATTGCTTTGACTGAAATGAACCTAGGAATGAGGTTTAATATGTTTGGTCAACCTTGGGTTACAGGTTTAAATGCAGACCAAAGCATGTTAAGGTCAGGCTCTAATACTATTCTTGATATGGGTGAAGATGGTGCTTACAATATTACAAGCCCTCAAGGCAATATAGATGAGGCTATTAATAATATCAAATTCCAAATGGAATTAGTTGCTACAAATAATCACCTGTGGATTACTTGGGCTGAGTCTGGTGGGGAAGTCCCTAGTGGTATCTCCCTTATGATTAAAGATATGGAGAGAAAAGAAGACTACTATGATGATATTGCTCTTTGGAGAATGTATGAAAAAGACTTTTATGATGTAGAAAGAGTTATCGCTGAATACAATGGTATATCACTGCCTGAAGAGTTTGGAGTTGACTTTGAAGAAGTTGAGTATCCAAAAACAGTTCAAGACCAGATTCTTAAAGATGAATTTGATATAAATAACAATCTTATTACTAGAGCTAAGATAATGGCTAGAGATAACAAAGACCTCACGATAGCACAAGCACAATCAATTATAGATGAAAATAGGAGTACGAATGAGCAAGAAGGAGAACAGTCAATATTTACGCAGTTCCGTCAAGAAGCTAGACAAGATCAACAATCTGGAGATTAATTTTACAGGGACTTTAAAAGATGTAATGGAAAACCCTACTAAGTGGGCTGAACAACAAGTAAAGCAAGGTGTTTATGACAATCTAAGTAAGTATCTAGAAGCAAAAGAACTAGGAGAGGAGTTTTGGGATGGAATTAAAAATAACAAAAAACTTTAGTTTTAAGAAACTGCAAAGTAAAACTTGGGAAATACTTGATGAAGTATCTTCAGCTTATGCTACTAAGTCAGAGCAAGATTCTAAGCAAAAAATTGACAGAGGATTAAGAAAACTATCTCCACTAACAAAAGAAATAAGAAAAAAACGAGGTCAAAGGCAAACTCCAGCTTTAAAAGCATCTGGTGCTTTATACAAAAGCATAAAGACAAATAAAGATTCTTTAGAAATGTTATCTTATGGAAAACTGCATAACGATGGGTTTACAACTGATAAAAAATCTATGATTCCTAATATTAAAATAGAAGCAAGACCTTTTATTTCTGTTACAATAAAAAATAAAAAAGAAATTCAAAAAAACTTTATTAAAAGCGTAAAAAAAGCACTAAAAAAATAAATTATTGTATTATATAAAAACTCAGGAGTAGATTATGGCAAAAGAAGGGACTGAACTAGATGAAAGAGATAGAAGATTACTTACTGAGATTGCTTCTGGAATGTCTTACGACTCTAGAATTTTCAATCAAAGGATTAGACAACAAGTTGAAAGGCTTAGAAGAAGTGGTCTTGATGAACAATCAATTATTGGGGTTCTTGAGCAAGACTTTATGTCCTATGGTAGAATCTTCGGAGAACTCAGAAATTCAATTAAACGAGGAGTTGTTGGAGGAATTAATCAAGCATTCCGCAGATCGGGAGAAATGGGGGAAGGCTTAAGATGGATTGCAGTATCTAAAAATATTTGTGACGACTGTCAAAGTGTAGCAGGTGAGGTTGATACTTGGGAAAACTGGGAACAACGAGGGATGCCAGGATCTGGTTGGAGTCTTTGCAAGGATAACTGCTACTGTCAGTTAGTGCCTGAATCAATGGAAATAGATGATAGTATATTTATATGAATAAGTTTAATGTATTAAATTGTATCTGCCTTAGATGTAGATGGACATGGGAAGTATTAGCCGTTGGAGCTGATAGGGAACAAGTTTGTCCAGAATGTAAGTCTTACGACACAAAGACATTCTTAAAAAGATTCGATACCTAGGGCTTTTTCTTTTCTTTCAATTTTATCTTGCCATGCTTTACGCTGTGCAGGTGTTTGTCTTCCTTTTTCTGGTCTACTAATACCTACGGCATCAGCTCTAGCCCTCCACTTTCTAGCCTCTCTTCGTTTCTCATTCTTTTTTAAATTCTTTTTTAACTCTCGCTTTTCTTGTTGAGGTGTTATTACTACTGGTTTTTCTGGTACTATAGGTCTTTGTGGGAGTATCTCCACCTCATCGTATATATCAACATCTTCAGGCACTTGGGTATTCAAAAATTTTTCAAAGGGGCTTTTATGGTTATTAACTTCAACTCTTTTAATAAGTTTCCCAGAATGTTCCAGTACTAATCTCCCCGCTTGTACATTCCCCGCCTCAGCTTCTCTTACCATACTATTTAATACTGTTGGCAATCTAGAACCAAAAGTAACCATATATTTCTGATAAAAAATTTCTACAAATTCAGGATCTTTAAGCCAGTTATGGATAGTAGCTTTCGTAACCCCAGCCTTATCTGCAACTTCTTGTATAGATGTCTCAGGTGACGAGACTAGCATATCAATAGCTAGTGATTTTTCTGGTTTCCATTTAACTGGTAATGTAACACTCATAATAATTTCCTTAGATTATGGTATATTCTACGGACTTTCCTATCTTTATACAAGAGATTTAACCTAAATCCTAATAAGGCACTCCTACTACTATACAATACATAACATAAAAGCGTTAGCTTTTAAAGGACTTTCTTTTGAGATTTTTTTATAAAGTGGGCTCTAAGTGTTTGTTATGCAATAATTTATGGGGAACGCCTATGCACCTTATAAATTTCCGAAATATACGCCCCTACCCTAATACAAGTCAAGTAAAAAATAAAAATAAAATTAGAACGGATCGCCTAAAGTCAAGTAAAAAGAAAATAAATCTTTTCTGTTGCTTTTGTGGGTGGCTTATGGTTATACAAATTAAAATCAAATTAACTATTGACAAACGACAAAACACCCCAATTAAATCTTTACATCTTGAATAGAATTTACTTGTTTTATTGGTTACTCTTTACTATGGAGATAACTTAATAGGTGCTTAATTGGTTTTAGGTAAAATTGAATGATTTTGTCGAGAGTAAACGCTCTAGAATAGGGCTAATCATTAGAAAGAAATGTTTTTAATGTAAATGTATGAACAGCTAAAATATTGGCTCTATGGATCATTTAGACACCCCTAAAAGCTTTTTGACAAAAGCAAGTAAAAAATTACATAAAATGAATTTTTTTCTAGGTTAATTGTAAATAAGTAAAATTAGCTATTGACTTTTAAGTAAATAATCGCTTTTTTAAAATCCTTTATGTGATTTGATAACCTTAAATAAAGTTAAATTTTTAACTAATTAAAAAGTCCTTGACATATTGAAAGGGTTCTAATTAAGATTAGACTCAAAATAAATGAAAGGAACTAGAGTTATGGAAAAAGTCAAAACAGCACAGTTAACAAGCGCAAAAAAGCCAACAAAAAAAGAGATTAAGAATGTTGTAATCGGTGGAATAAAAACCAATGAATTAGAAGATTCTATGGTGGATATTATCATAAGAGACATTTTTAACGCTAATAAGGAAAAAGCCGAAACACTACTGACAAAGGAGTTAAATAGAGTGTATGAGGAAGAATCTCCTGAGTTTGTAACCTCTACAAAAAAATGGGTAAAAACTAGACTACAGACTATTGTAAAGGCTAAAACAGTGCAAATGAAACTATTAGGAGAGGATACCAAGAACAAAATTGTTACTATTAAAAAGATTAACAATGGTGTTTTAAATGGGGATAAATGCCTAAATAGAAACCTATTCAGTAATGATGATTTAGGTAAATTTAAAGTTGTTTTAGAGGCTAAGAAAGTAGCAGAGCCTAAAACATTCGAGGAAGAACTTTTAAAACTAATGGAAAAACACGAAAAATATGCGCATGATTTAATTAGCTTTTTAAAAGGTCAATTGTCACCTGCTCAAATAATGGAGGAATTAGAAACCGAAAAAGTTGTCTAAATTATACTGAAGATGACTTAATAAAGTCGAAACGGCATTTAATTATGCCGTCTATAATTGGAGGATTAATTAACATGAATATTAAAGAAATACAAAATACAAAAGAATATAAAAACGATAGTGGTTGTTGTACTTTGGTAAGTGCCTCGGTTGCTTTCAATATGGATTATAAAAAAATCTATGATTTTTACATGGCTAACGGCAGAAAAAAACATAGAGGTTTAGCCCCTTTTCATACTGACAGATTATTAAGAAAATTAGCTAAACAAGAGGGTTTTAAAGTTACTTTGTTTAGACCTACTTTCGAATTAAATAACCTTAGAAAATGGGTTTCGGGTGTCGATGTTTGGGAGAATGGCGAAAGGTCATACCCTAAATTTAAGCCCGATAATAACGAAACCTTAACATCTGCTTATAAACATATTACACCAAATAATCAAAGTGAATACCTACCTATTAACAATTATGTTATGGGTGTTACAGGTCATGTTATCGGGATTAAAAATGGTGTTGTTCATGATTGGACAGAGGGCAGAAAACACCAAGCCAAGAAAATATGGAGAGTTGAAAAGACAGGTAAAAAAGTTAAATGTTTAACTTTTACAGACAGCTTTAATGATTTAATGAACTTTGAAATTTAATAAGAGGAGATAATAAAATAATGAAAAAACTAGATGATAAATTTTTTGAAGATGTAAACGCATTTTTAAAAAAACAAGCTATTCAAGAAATTGAACAAGAAATGAAAAATTGGTTTAATGAAATAGATAAAAAAATAGAGGAAATAAGATAATGAGAAAGACAAAAAAACACGCATTTAATAAAGATGTTTATTTATTAGGTAAAGATAAAGAGGGCACATATTATTGGCTACAGTCTCCTAGTTGGGATTGTGATTGGTATTGGGGTTTCGGATACATTGAAACCTTTACGAATAATAAACAACCTCAGTTATCTAAAGATATAAACTCACACGAACACGCAACCAATTTTATGAGTGAGTTTTTTACTGAATGGAATGGTACAGAGCCTAGGCTAGTTGAAACCCCATATTCAGAAAAAGAGGGCTGGGAACTTTGCGAACTACTGAAGAGGTTTTATATATTAAATGAAACTGCTCAAATGTATTCAAGGGGTGGCGCTCATGTATCAAGTAGCGCCTTAGAGTCTATTAGATATAATAGAGAGCATGACGAAGAAGAAGCCGAGCATATAAACAAGCGCTTAATTCCAAAGGTTACAGATAGAATACTTGAAATATTAACACCTATAGAGGTATAAAATGAAAGATAAATACGTAGTTATAGCAAATTGGGATTCATGTGATTCAATGGTCTATGGGTTATTTGATTCATATGAAGATGCCAACAAGTTTAGAGACAATTATAAATGGGATGATTACGACAGAAACAATGAGCTATATCTGGAGGTAGAGAAATTGCAAGGGGTTAAACAATGAATAAATTAATAGGTGTTATTTTAGGGATCATTTCTGGATCACTTTTCGTGATTTTAAAATTTGACCATTATTTTATGATGAGATTTTTAGAAATTGTATTCCCTAGTTTATTTTGGATTATGTTATTATATTTAACAATATACAGAGAGGTATAAAATGGTAAACATTGATAAAGAAAATAGAAAAATAGTTAATGAGGCATTAAAAGAGATTGAAAACCTTATTACATCAGATGTCTTTAATAATATGGCTTGGGACGAACCCAATTTAATGATTGACATGGGTTATAAATTTGATAAGGATGATTTATTAACAAGTATAAAACTTGCTAGAGAAATTGTATGTAATAGAACCGATTTATTTTTGGGGGTTATAAATGAACAGTCTTAGAAAGGGTATGATTGGAGAATCTTTTGCAAAAATTGACCTAATAAAGAGGGGTTTATATCCTCACAAAGTTGAGATTGATGATGACGGAGTTGATTTTATAGTAGAGGACAAAGAAAAAAATAGGATGTTTACTTTACAGGTAAAATTATCTAACCAATATGATAGCATTGATTCTGTTGTATTTGATGTAAAAAAATCTAGAGCAGATTGGGTTGCCTTAGTGCATGAGATTAAACAGCCTAACGGCTTGACTAGTCCTGTTATAATGTACGTAAAAAATAAGCGACATAATAAAAGGTGGCAGATTAATATGAGGATTGGTAATAAATCAACTAATAAACAAATAAAATTAATTCATCATTGGAAAGATTATATAAATCCAAGGTTTTAATATTCCTTGACTATTATTTATATTATTAATAACTTATATCTAACAATAGGAGAACTTATGGAGATTATATTATTATTAACACTCATGGCACTTATTATATGGGTGGCTAAACTAAAAACAGATTTAAACATTGAGAGAATGAAAGTAGATACTTATAGATTTCACGCTCTCAGACTTAACCATCAAATAAGGAGAACAAGATAATGCTAAATAAAGTAAGCAAAAAAGAATGTATGGATGCTATAGAGTATTTATTTACTCAAGGCTATACATTAGAAATGACTAGTGATAAAAAATATTATACTGAAATACTACTTAAGAAAGTAGCTAATGATTATAATATTGAACTTAGGGGAATAGACGAGGGAGAAGAATAGTGAAATCAGAAAATATATTACATTATGAAAGTAAAAAAGCTGACAAAGTTATAAAACATTGTAAGAAGTGCAATAACTGTTGGGAAAAATTACTTTTTCAAATTAATGGTGCAGGGGGAAGAATGGAGTCAAAGCATAGAAAGTATGTTTTAACACATCAAGATTTTCCCTCATACGGAAAAACAAAAGAAACCTGCCCAACTTGTTTAGGGCTTACAAGTTACACACAAAGTGTAAAAGGGTTTATTGTAAAAGAAATAATAAAAAGTTAAACGTTTAACTAAATAGGAGAACATATGTTAACAGAAAAACAAAAAGAAAAGTATCTTGAAACAAAACAATTTCAAAAAGATTGTACTAGTTTTAATGATAAAATGAATGAGTTAATAACTAACCATGTTGAAGAACTATCAAATAATAAGTTTGATAAATTTTCAGAAATCATATTGCCAACTTTATTTATACATCATATAAGTAATTATTTTGAGCATAATTTGGTTCATAGCGAAGAATCAGCAAATGCCTTTGTTGGTAGTATAAAAGCAACCATAATGGATAATTGTAATATTCAGCCAGAATTTGACGATTATAAATTAATTGATGATATGGGGGCTGTAGCATGAATGTATTAGAATTGTTTGCAGGTTCTAGGTCTTTTAGCAAAGTTGCTGAAAGCCTAGGACATAAAACATTTACATCTGATATAAATAACTTTGATAAGATTGATTATGTCACAGATATATTAGAGTTTGATGTGGGTAAAGTACCATTTAAACCCGATATAATCCATGCCTCTTGCCCTTGTACGTTCTTTTCTGTAGCTAGTATAGGTAAGCATTGGCACAAAGACAATACCCCTAAAACAGAACAAGCAAAGCTAGGTATAAAAATAGTTCAAAAGACTCTAGATATTATAGATCATTTTAATCCGAAGTATTTTTATATTGAGAATCCTAGAGGTAAACTAAGAAAATTAGATGTTATAAAACCTGTTCCATTTAGAAAAACTGTGACTTACTGCTCTTATAATGACACAAGAATGAAGCCAACAGATTGGTTTACAAATGACTTTGAATGGGTTCCTAGAGGTATGTGTCACAATGGGAATAGAGATTGCCATCATGAACCTGCACCTAGAGGTAGTAGAACAGGTACACAAGGTCTTAAGGGTAATTATGAGCGTAGTAAGATACCTCAAGAGTTATGTTATGAAATACTAGAAAATAAGGAGATATAATGCTAGAAAAAAATAAGGTATTAGCTGAGGTACAAAAACATTCCATTGGGCTAAGTGGAGAACATAAAGATGTTTTTAATTTTGTATATCACTTAATAAATAATATGAATCCCGATTTATTAGAGAGTATATTATTTGATTGGAATAGAGGTAGTGATAATGTATGAAGATATAATTAGTCATATACTAAAAGAAAATCAAAGGTATCACGAAGCACTAGAAGAGATAGCTAGTTGTTCAGAACAAGGTAATCCTATCTACTTAAGAGAGGTAGCTAGGAAAGTATTAAAAAAGGAGACAATATGAGAATGCCAAGAGTATATATTAAGAACTATGTTTTAACTAAATATGAAAAGGAATCTAGTAAGCTTAGAATGTCTGGTGGAAGTTGGACAATTAATGTAGAAAAATTCCCACTTGTAAAATATCATACTATTCGTTATATTACAAGGCAGTATGCCTATGATATAGCTACGGAAGAGGCTCTTTCTAATGGTTTTTATAAAAATCTAGGTGGAGAAAAGAAATTAGTTGTCCCTATAAAGTATTGGAGTAAAAATGCCATATCCATTTGAAGTAAACATAAACCTACCTAAACCTACGGAGGAAAAAGATGTTAAGAATGAACAGAGAAAAAAACGATATTCAAACATCCGTAAAAAAAAATTGTGCAAATTATAATACTGACTTTATATGTTCGGGTATTATGATCGACAAACAACTTAATCAAATTATTGATAGTGAGTACACAGGAAAGGTTTGCAAAATTAAGGAAGGCAAAGAGTGTGCTTATTATAACTATTGTGTAAAAGGAGGAATAAATGACTAATGGATATTTTGGAATATTGCCATTAAATATTAGACACAGCAAAAACCTAAAACCTTTGTCTAAATTATTATATTGTGAAATAACTGCAACTTTAGAAGATGATGGGACTTGCATTAAAAGAAATATTTTTTTTAGTAAAGTGATGGATATAACTAAAGTTTATGTTTCACGATGCCTAAAAGAGTTAAGGGAAAATGGGTTTGTTCATGTGCAAATTGAGTTTGAAAAAGGAACAAATAAATTTATAAAAAGATACATTACCCCTATACCCACAGGTAATGGGGTAAACCCAATCACTAGTCATACCTATATACCTATAGATTATGGGGTAGCTAATGATTCCACAGGAGAAGGTATATCTGCCCCTAGTACCACAGGTAAAACATTATTACATAATAATAGTATAAGTAAACTATATATAGATAAACAGGCAGTTATTACTACAATAAATCCTAATATAAATAATGAGCAATTAATTGCACTAAAGAATGTGGCATCTAATTTTTTACATAAACAGAAAAAAAGATTTCCTCATTTATTTGAAGGAAAGGATGAAACGGATTTACTTAATAAAGCAATCAATACATTATATGATTTAATTAAATTAGATAATGTTAATTATAATGTTGTTTGTGATGTTTTAGATTTTACATTGGGAGATAAATTCTGGCACTCTCAAGTCACATCATTACATACATTGAGACATAAGGCAAATAATGGAAATATAAAGTTCCATAATATATTAACATCATACAATCAACAGGGAGGTTAAATATGACATTTGAGGAGAACGGCATATTTGTTAGAGGTACATCACGGCAAGAAAAAACTACTTGCCCTAAGTGTTCTCATGTTAGAAAAAATAAATCAGATACTTGCTTATCTGTAAATATTGATGAAGGAGTATGGCATTGTCATCATTGTGGATGGAAGGGATCACTAAATAAAAAAGTTAAACATTTAACTATTTCACCAATAGAAAAACCAAAGCCACCAAAGACAGAATTACCCGAAGAAGTATATCAATGGTTTGAAGATAGGTGTATAACTAGAGCAGTTGTGGATTCAGAGAAAATAGGTTTTGATAATAGGTGGATTCATTTTCCCTTTTATAAGGAAGGTGAAGTTGTAAATATAAAATCAAGGACAGCAGATAAAAAGTTTAAGCAATCTAAAAATGCAGAGAAATGTTTTTATAGATTTGATGCAATGAAAGGCATGGAAACTATTATAATAACTGAAGGAGAAATGGATGCATTAGCATTGGTGCAGTCTGGATTTATGAATGTTATATCTGTTCCAGACGGAGCCCCTGCTAGTGGTTCAAATCCTACTGATAAGAAGTTTAGTTACTTACTTTCGGCTGAAGAACATTTAATGAATGCTGAGACTGTTATATTATGCACAGATTCAGATAGTGCAGGTAAATTCTTGAGAGATGAATTATCTAGGCGAATAGGTAGAGAAAAATGCTTTAGAGTTACATATCCCGATGGATGTAAAGATATGAATGAAGTACTTATAAAGCACGGAGAAGATGAAGTTCAGAATATAGTAAGTAACTCACATCCTTATCCGATTGATGGGGTTATAATGGTTCAAGACATTGAAGATGATGCTATTGATTTATTGTTAAAACCTCAACACAAGGGCTTATCTACAGGATGGAGTGCTGTCGATCCACATTATTTAGTTAGTCCATCTGAGGTTACAATTATAACAGGTGTACCTAATATGGGTAAGTCAGAATGGATGGATGCCTTAATGATTAATATGGTTCAATCATATGGTTGGAAGTTTGGTTTATTCTCTGCTGAGAATTTCCCAGTTGAGCATCACTTATTGAAACTGGTAGGTAAATTTGCAGGTAAACCATTTTGGGGAGATAATAAATTAGACGAGGCGACAGCTAGAAGTTCAATGCAGATACTTAATGACCACATAAAGTTTATAGGTACTCAAGAAGATTCTGTTACTATAGAATCCATAATGGAACAAGCCAAGATATTAAATTATAGGTTTGGATTAAATGGCTTAATTGTTGATCCGTGGAATACTTTGGAACATAAATTTGGAGATGGCGAGAACGAGACTTTATATATATCTAGGGTATTGTCTCAGTTAAGTGCATTTGCTAAAATCAATGAGATGCATATATGGTTAGTTGCTCATCCTAGAAAAATGGAAAACGATGTTAATAGAAAACCTGTAGTACCAACACCTTACGATATAAGTGGTTCTGCCAATTGGTTTAATAAGTGTGATAATGCTATTACAGTCCATAGGCATAAGTCAGAAGAGGATGACTATGCAGGTATTCATGTACATAAGATTAGATTTCAATATAAGAATGGAAAGCCAAATCAAGGTAATCCTGCTAAATTAAAATACAATTTGACTGATGGGAGGTATTCTGAGTATTTTGAAGAAGAACGATTTAAACAAGATCTTTTTGGATAAGACAGAAATAATAACTAATGATAAGTTTAGAGGTCAAGATAAATCAAGACCTTTGAGACATATGAGAAAAAGATTATATGAAGAATTTGACTCAATATGGGTTAAATATAATAACAATAAAGCCACCTATGACCAATGGAGTAAGGCATTAGATAAGTGGTTAAACTCGGAGTTAATATGAAAGTAAAAAGGTATATAGTTACACCTGATAAACATTTTCCAATGGCAGATATGAAAGCCATAAGTGTTGTGTGTCAAGCTATAGAAATTATAAAACCAGATGGCTACATAGATTTAGGAGATACAGGCGAGTGGAGTTCAGTGAGTCATTGGCAGTGGAAAAAAAAGAAAAGACCACCGCTAGAATATCAGTTACCTTTCGTTACTCAAGAAATAGCTGAAGTTAATAAGGGTATGGATATAATTGACGAGTCCTTAGACAAAGCTAATGTAAAAGAAAGGCATTTTATTGAAGGTAACCATGAGGATTGGCTTAATAGATTTGTCGAAGAAAACCCCTACCTAGCTAAGGATTTCTTAGTAAAGAATGCATTGCAGTTAAAAGAGCGTGGTTATAAATATCACAGATTAGGTAAGATGCTAAAGATTGGTAAGCTTAACTTTTATCATGGTCATCATTTTGCAGGTATGCAACACACTAGAAATCACCTACTTAGAATGGGTGGTAATGTAATGTATGGACATCACCATGATATTCAGCAGTCGTCAGTTACTCATATAGATGGTGTAAAGTCAGCTTGGAGTATAGGTTGCTTAAAAGATATGAGTGCAGAGGCTAATGAATGGTTAGGTAATAGGCAACATAATTGGCAACACGCTTTTGCTATTGTAGATTTTTACCACTCTGGATTTTTTACAGTTCATATGGTACAGATAGTAGATGGTAAAACATCTCTATGGGGTGAGTTAATTAAGGGTTGATTGGCATAGATATAAAGGAGTAATATCAGATATGAAAACAAACGATATATATTGGGCTACAATAGCATGGGATGGTTTTGATGACCAAACTCAAGGCGAAAGAACTATAACTAGGTTTACAATGTCAGACTTAGTAGAAGGAGTTCAAGAGCATTTGATAGAGTTTGAGTCTAGACATCCCTATATAGAGTGTGCAAGTATAGTGGTTAAAGATACAAACAAAGATGAAGTAGTCACAGAAAGAGACTTAACAGAAACAGTAAAAACAATAGTACAAATAAAGGAGAGTAAAAATAATGGATCAAAATAAAGATACGTTTAAATTAAACCCAACCAACCCAAATGTAGTAGAGTTACTATACCCACAGCCTAAAGAAGGGACTAATTCTTATGGTAATTGGTATCTGTATGGTGTTAGGAAAGATGGCATAGAAACAGGTTTCTTTGCTACAGATGCACTACATAAGAAATTATCTGTTTATGGGCAGGGTGCTAAGGTTAGTATTACTAAAGAAGAGTATGCTCCTGGGAAATCAGCTTGGACAGTTCAGCCTTTAGAAGGAACTCAGCCTCAAGCTGTAGCTCCTGTAGCTACATCTACAACTGTAGATAATAGAACTCACGACATACATAAGCAGGTATGCTTGAAGTTAGCTGTTGAGTTATTTGGTGTTAAGAAAGGTGATATGTTAAGCGATACTGATATGGTTACAATAGATACGAATATGCAAACATTACTTTCCATTTTAGAGTCTGAAGAAAAAGTTAAACATTTAACTAATTCTGATGCTCCACAAGATGGGATGCCTTTTTAGTTATCTGTGAAAAGATCATTATCAAAAAAGTTAGATAAAGCATGGGCAGACAAGGTAAAAGAATATGGGATGTGTGAACACTGTAGTAAGACGAAGCCTCTCAACGCACACCACTTTTACTCAAGGTCTATTAGGTCTGTCCGTTGGGATGTTGATAATGGTTTTTGTCTCTGCGTTGGATGTCATGTGTTCTCCTCCAATTTCTCTGCTCATAAAACTCCTGCCGAGTTTGTAGAATGGGCAATAGAAAAGCGTGGCATCCAATGGTACGAGACTGTTAAAGAACGTAAGAATAAAGTAGTGAAGTTCTTAGATAGTGATTATGAGGAGATTATCACTAGGCTAAGGCAAACAGAATTTGATTTTTAGGAGGATTAAATGAGCTTAACAAATATTAAAAATAAAGTTACTAGCATCTGGAGTTATACAGAGATGGAAATGTCTGATTACTCTAAAGCAGGGTTAAAAAAACATATAGAAAAGATTAGTGAAATAGTAGATGATGTTATCAGAGACATAGAAGAATTAAAATCTTGTACAATTTGTAGCTATGAAGTATGTGATGAGTGTGTAGATGAAATGGCTAAACAATATGACGAGTAATTATTGCCCCTTAACTTAAATAATAAACAGTGGTTTGAATAAGACTGTTTGACTAAAGTGAATTGGCGTTCATGGGGCAAAATATTAAAATAAAAAAGGAGATAAAATGGTAGAACTAATGTTAGCATTTGTACTAGTCTTGGTAGTTTACAATAGTAAGCTATGGCAAGAAGGAATGTGGGAAACAACTAAATCTAAATGGGTATACTGGAGGAGTAAATGAGTTATAAGCTAAGGGGTACTGGTAACTATAAGGTTAATATTCCCAATGATATTATTACAGAGTTAGGTTGGAACATAAATGATGATGTTTATGCAATAATAGCAGAAGAATATTTTGGTAAGAATAATGAGTTTACTCATAATACTATCAGTATTGAAAGAGTAGAGGACTATAATAAGTACATGGAAGAAGAAGAATGAAAGTACCTGATTTTATGAAATGGGCAGAGTCTATGCAAAAGGAAGAGAATAGACTTATGCTCGTTAAAGGCGAAGAGTATACTGTTTCTGATGAGGATAAGTTCAAAAATTTCAAGAGTATTGCAGATCGAATGAACTTAGAGACTCAGCATATTGCCTTAATATACTTACTAAAGCATATGGATTCTATTAGAAACTATGTGCTTAATGGTAAGGAAGTATCAGAAGAACCAATAATCGGCAGGATTCAAGATGCAAGAAACTATTTATTGTTGCTAGGTGGAATAATTGTCGAAGAACAAAACAAGAAAGATTGACTCTATTCAATGGGTTATCGATGCTCTCGATAGCCCTATTATAGAAAAAAGAACTAGAGAGAATCATAAAACAGATGAGATTAGAGCTGATGAATCATTATTCTGGTGTCCTAAATGCCAGAAGAAGTGGAATATATTTGAGGGTAAAATGTGGAGTAGCCCCGATGCTAAACTATGGGATGAGAAGATATGTCTAGATTGCGATTCCCCTGCAAGATAGAGAATGGTAAATTAACCCTCCTAAACAGGGCAGAGTTTGATAATGCTGTAGCTAACCTTTCAGGCGAGTATTATCTAGAACTCAATGAAACAGGAGTTCGCTCTGCCCAACAGAATAATTATTATTGGAAGATTGTTAATATAATAGCAGAAGATTTAGGATATACAGATCAAGAAATGCATTCAACAATAAAAACCCACTTTGATGTTGACAGCACTAAAACATTATCTACAAAAGAGTTTGCTAAGTTTATAGAGCGTATAATAAGATGGTCTGCCTTAGACCTTAATATTGTTATACCTGACACTAAAACTCTTCTTCAATCTTCATAGATACATCAAATACATCAGGTGCTACCTGAGTCATAGATAAACTGTTTTGAGCAAATCTAGCAAATAAGTAATCAGCTTCACTATGTGGTAAAGATGCTGAACCATCTTGTGTAAATATAAATGGAATATGGCTACCATTTGTTTTATTCCACATATCTTCAACTATAGCACTATCCGAGTTTTGAAATTCATTATAGTTGTCAGGCATTAAATCAGTAGAGCTAATATAACTAAATTTCATATCGTAAGACACTCTACCTCCATAAGCACCAAATGAATTAAAGTATGTATGAAATGGGCTTTTATTATCATCTACAATATTTTTTCTTCCATGATTTGTCATAGTAGCATATTTTTGTCCACCTAACGACTCTTGTATATTTACCCCATCAAATGAAATCGATCTCTTTACTGATAAATCTGGGCTTTGAGGCATATCATAAAATTGCCCTAAAAGTATAGAACCAATTCTTAGATTATGGTCAGTACTAAAAGTCCCATTATCTTGAGCAACACTTCCACCTGTTAAGCCATTTGTGCCTTCAAATTGTATTCCAAAATACCTGTCATCATCTCCATGTTGTGGCATAGTGAATATTGTATGTCCCTTACCCCAAGAGTGATCACTTGCATCAACCATAAACGCTTTATTATTAATTATAGCCCCTGAGCCTAAAATTTCAGTTAAAACATTACTGCCCTCAGTATTATCAGAACCAGTATGGTCTACAGTTTTTACATCATCAAATGTATTTGAGCTACTTACTCTTATTTTAGCATCTGCTCTTTGACAGTTATGATTTAATATTGCAATAAAATCTACATTAAAAGCATTGGATTTAAAATCAATCCATAAGTTTACATGACCATCTGTATTACCTGTTGTATTGAACTCTACTTGATTTAAAGGTTTCATATCATAAAGTTCAGCAACATTATTACCTGTTACTACATCTATTTGCTCACCTGTACTATTTGAAGTTTCTATTCCGTAGTGTCCCCCAGCAGAGTCCCTACTACTCATAAAGTTAATGTAATCTATATAAAACCTTGGGGTTCTGATATTCATATTTGCCATTTTAAATTGCTCCTATTTCTCTAGCTGTAAATTTTAATACTCCAACTGTTCTTGTTATTGAAGTTATCATAAAAATCATATTAGTGAATGATTTATTAAATGCTTTTTTTGGGTACATATCACTAAACTGAACTATCTCACCTAGGTTAATATCAAAATATTTAGGGTTAATAATTTGAGATGATGCGTTTAATCTAATTTCTCCATCAATTTTATTATAGTAGCTATAAAAATCATCATTTGGAGTTGATGACGGAGATGCAGGTATTTCTGGAGCAACATAAGCATCTAGTTTAATATCTTTTTTATTTTCTTTTGAATTAATTACATACTCAGCTTTAGATGTTGTATTAAAACAGTTTTTTAAAACAGCGTAGTTGCTTTTTGAAGGATCTGGGTGTTTTTTATAGCTAATATTCTTTTTTGTAGCAATAGAGCTAAAAGTATCGGGGTTAATTTGAATATCTTTTAAATCATATTTAGATAGCGTTATGTTCACATCTGAAGATGAGTAACTATCTTTAATAAAAATATACTCAGGTTCATTTAAATTACCTCTTCTGAATCTAAATATAAAACCACCTTCATATTGTAGTTTTTCTAATGATTTACTCAAGCTTACTGGGTTTAATTCCCAGTATCTTATTTTCCAGTCTTTTAAATGATCTAACTTGTTATCGTTACTTCCATTTCCCCAACCTATAATATCAGTAGCAGGGTTAGTTTGTACATCTAAACCTGCATACCTACTCATTAAATCTAAATGTGCTTCATGGATTTCGGTAATATTATTTCCAGCTAACCCTGTAATAGTATGGGTTAATCCGTTCCCACCACAATAAAAATAAGTTAAATCTTCTAACTTTTTCCCATCATCTACATTAAAATCAAACCTTACTTCATATAGTAATTGTATATCATATATATTAAGCTGATGGTCTTCATGTGTGTTTCCGCTTTGAGTAGAAGGATCAAATTTTAAAAGCAATTCGTCAGGGCAAACACAGCCATCTATACTATTTAGCGTTGCATTATCAGGGGATGAATCAAAAAGGATAGTGTGATTACTAATAGATGTACTAGATATAATTTTTTCAAGAGGACTATCTCTTAAGTCATCCGCACTTGGATCATACTCATTACTAAAAGCATCTATAAAATATCTTTGATGTTCTCCAGCCCCATCATCTAGAAAGACTCTGTATTGAACTTTAAATCCCTTAATTAATGTTATTTCAAATTTTCTAGATGGAGTCTTTACTACTAAGTATCTATTGTCACTAGTGTTATTTATATCTGCAAATCCAAATACACTCGTATTAGCACCCCCATTAAACGAATTATATGTAAAAGTATTTAATGAGTCTGTAAAATATGTTACTGTACCACCCTCGGTTGCTTCATGTGTTGAATTTTGTGGTCTTATATAGCCATTAGCCCTATGTGATGTTGGTGAATTAAAAATATTAACACCGCCTTCTATTGCTGTTGCTGGATGATTGTGGCTTCCGTCATTCACAGCACAAAACCAATTAAACCCAGCATAATAATGTAAGTGACTATTAGAGTTAGCAGAATACGATCTAGGGACTACACAGCTATACTGCTTCCTGTTAGCAGAAAGAACAGGAACAGGATAAACACCCATGTAAGAAGCATCTCCCCCAAATACTCCATGTTCATAATCACCATAAGCAGTTGGTGCATATATACCTTGCTGAGAATGTCTTTCTTGTGGAAATGTTATATCGTCCCAAGGATTAAAAGAGTTTAATGCTAAAGATAATGAGTCACCATTAGTAGAAACATCGGCTAACCTAAAACATCCAATAAGTAATGGGGCATCATTTTGTAATTTAGTATAAACTTTAACATCATAATTTAAATATACACCATTGCCAAAAAGTTCTTCTGATATTGGACTTCCTTTGTATGTAAAGTCAGGTATACTAACACTTATATTAGATTTTTTTGATTTAGAAGAGGATAAATCTATTGACTCCCTAATAGATGGTTTATTTTTAATCACCCCATAATAAAAATTGTCATTATAAGATGTATCATCTAATGATAAATGTAAGTTTGAACCTGCATATGTAGCTCCTCTAACTTTACCATGTTGAGAATTAATTAAATCCGTAGCTGTAATGCTACCATTAAATTTATAGTAAGCTACTATATCGTCTGGTCTTACTTCATTAAAGTTTATATAGTTACCACTATTGTATAAAGAATTAACATTAGTTTGATTTAAAAAAACATTATAAACCGCTAGGCTTCTCATTTTAAATCTGCCATATGCATCACTTCCAATCGTTTCTTTCCCGATATAAGCAACCCCATTAGGGCTATAAATTGGAGCATTCTCATCTGAAGTACCACTATTAGTGACATTTCCACTAGCATCCCCATTAATATAAATTTTACAATTAGAATTTCTAAGTGCATCACTAGACTCAAAATTAGTTGCAATGACTACAAAATACCATTTATTTACCTCAAGGGTAGTCCCGCTAATCATAGTTTCCCTATTACTTGATCCCGCCCCACCTGTATCTCCCCAAGTAATTGCTATTTTATTATCAGAGCCCTTAGCAATCATAACCCCTGAGTAGTTTGAATCTTGAGAATTATTATAAAATATATCTTCTTGTGCCCCTAAAACTGGAAAGTTAATCCAAAAGGCTATTGAACCATTACCCGCTACACTAATGGGAGAAGTACTTGTTGTCCCTCCTAAATCAACATAGTCATTAACTCCATCAAAATCAAGGTATGAATCTTGATTGTAAAAATCAAATAACCAATTTTCTTTAGATGAAGAGCTGTAAGCCATTATGCTAGTCCTTGTTTGACTGTATTATTTATTTCTGGTATCAAAGTATCTCTAACAAATTCTTCATTACCTACCATATTGCCTTGTATATTAATAGTGACACCAGAACTACCTGTCTGATTCATCTGTGCTAATTGCTCTAGCCCAATAGATTCTACGGCATTTCTATTCATTACAAACTCACCTTGCTCTGCTTCTATAACAGTACCACCTTGAGAGTGCCTTCTACCCCCTATTAAACCACCTTGTTCAAATTTTTGCATAGAGTCTACCTGCTGATCAAACGCTTTAGTAGCTATCCCAGCCGATATTGCATTAGCCCCACTAGTTGCTAATGATTTAACTTTTGCCGCTCCCGAATAAGAAGCAAATATTCTTGCTCCACTAACCATAGCATCTTTTTCAGTTGCTTTGTCACTAGCTTTTCTAATAGTTTTTTCTATTAAAAATGCTTTTACTTGCTCTTTAATTAGGTCTGCAAGAAATCTAATTAATGACTCTTTAAATGCATTTTCCATAGCTTGTTTTGTTTGGAGATGGTTCATATCTTTATCCATCATCCCCTGAATAAAAGCATCGTAAGAGCTTAGAGATGCGTTATATAAAGCACTATCTTCTTCTAGCTTTGATGTAGCTAACTCTCTTTTTTTATTTCTTTCAAACTCATCAATAGCTAATCTTGCTTCAGCTCCTTCAAATAACTGCTTATATCTAGCTGTTTGAAGTTCTAATTCTTGAAATTGAAAAGATAGGCTATCCTCTAGGACTGTTGCCCTAGCTTCTTTTTGATCATCGTAGAATTTTTTCTCAGCTTTTAATAAATCATCATTTATTTTTTTCTTATCACGAGCTTGTTGTTTATCTGCTTCTAACTTTTCTTTTTCTGCCTCTTTTAATTCTTCAACTCTTTTCTTTATAACAATTAATGATTCTACTTTTTTACGATTATCTTCAACAAATTCAAAGCCATGTTTAATATATTGTTGCTGTATTTCATCTAAGTCAAGAAGTTCAGCTTCTTGCAATAATAATGAAGTTATTTCATTGTCAATAGATTTTTTTCTATTTTCTGAAAGCTGTCGTAATTTTTCAATATTATCAATTTGTGACTTTGTTAATTTATTAGTTATTTTTTGAGATTCATTAAAACTGTCTGAATCAGAAGTAACTGTTTCAAAAGCTCCTGCCATCTCTAATAATTTTTCAATAAAAACACCTGCAACTACTACTATAGCCCCAAGACCTGTTTTAGTTAAACTTGCTGAAAATCCCTTATTAGCTATAGTAGAGGCTATAACTACTGCTCTATAACCTACAAATACAGTTGCCATGCTAGATATAATCAATGAATATCTTTTAACTTTTGCTTCGTCAAAAGTATCAGCATATTCTTGCATTTTTTCTGCTGAGAATATAACAGCAGGTGCTAGTACTTGTCCTAATTTTTCTGCAACATCTCCTGTTGAATTGCTCATTTGATCTAAAGCAAAATTTAAAGTACCAACTTTTTCAATATGTAGTTTAAAACCTTCTGTAACCTTTTCACTAATAAGGGCTAATTTTTCAGATTCTGATTTAGTATTTTTTAATTCAGGAATATATCTTTGCAACATTTCCGTATTGCCACTAGTCGCATTAGCTAACATTCTTGTAGATTGTTTAAGGTCTATGCCATATGCTTCCGATAAGCCTATCGATGCTTTAGTTACTTTAAATAAGTTTTTTTCTTGTATTCCTAAAGTAGAGGCAAATCTCATTACTACTAATAGTGCTTCATCTCCATGTGTAGTAATTCTTTGAAGTTCAGAGGCTTGTTCTAGTAATTTTTGATTAGTATGTCCTAATTGAGTAGATAAATCTTTTTCAGCATCTTCCTGTACTCCAAATTGCCTAGCTAGTCTGCCTATTGTAGAGCCAACTAATGTACCTGCAAAACTCATGAGTAGTAATTTAGATCTTAGTACCGCAAAAGAACCTCCAAGCAATCTATTACCACCAATTAACCCAAAGATACCGCCCTGCTGTTCTTTCATTGTCGTGATATGTCTTTTAGTTAATATATTTAATTTAGCTAATGCTAATCTATTTCCTTTAATTGCGTCAGTGTGTACTTTATTAGACACACCAGCTTTTTTAAAATCACTACCTAAAGCCTTTAATGATCTTCTAAGTTTTGCTATTTGCTGATTTCTTTTACCCTGAGCTTCAGCGTGTTTTTGATAATCTTTAACATGACTATCATTCATTTTTGTTACTTTTTTACCAACATTTACTAAGCTTTGTTGAGTCTGCGTTAACTGTCTTTGAATAGAGTCTAGCTTTTTAAGTGTATCTACTAACTCTTTGCCTTCCGCTTTAAATTTAATTTTTACTATATTATCTGCCATTGTTGACTGCCTCTGATTTTTTACGATCTATTATATTTTTTATTAAGAAACTTTTTTCTATCCACTTATTTGGATGACTGCCATATGAACCACTGTAAGGCAAGACACCAAAATTACTTGAATATAGATACCTAGATATATCTTTCTGAGCTTGTTTGTCTAATAAGACATTCGGGCAAGTAAAAAAGGGTAGTTGTTTTACTACGGACTCAGCCACATTAAAACTTCTACCCTCTTTGTTTCTTTCTTTTACTTCTTCTATTAATAGAGCAATTACGTTATTAACATCACTTTTAGATGAGAATGTTCGTGTTTCATATTTCCCCTCGATTACGATAGGAATACGAGCTTTATATGGGTATGTATGATACATACATCCCTCACATTGGTCTACTACTTGAAGATTGTACTCTAGTGTGAGGGCTTCTATTCCCCCAAGCGTTGATAGTCCTGTATAGCAACTGATAGCTCATTTTTTTCATCGTCTGTTAAAGATTTAATGAATTTATCATCTGCATTATCAACACCCCTGCGAATCCATGCAGTCCTAGCTTTAGCTAAGTGTTTTATTGCTATCAAGTTATCTCCATCGTATTTCATTTCAGGTATATCGTTGCAAAAATCCATATCATCTACTGACATTTCTTTCATTTTTACTTCTTTGCCTGTAGTTAATTTAATGTCTTTCATGCTTATGCCATGTCAAATGTAATAATACTAGCTGAACCATCACTTGTACCTTGTAGTTCAACATCTAGCATCATAGCATCACCTTCATTAAAAGCAACTTCTGTTAAAAATCCATTTGGAATAGTTACAGAGGTGTGTGTAGCCGTAGTTTGAGGCATTGTAAATAAATTACCATCAGTAATAGCAGTTTGCTGATTTAAATTGTGATACAATACTTTTGACACTTCATCATATTTTACTGTAGCATTAGCGATTACTGTAAACTCTGAACCTCTTGCAAATGAGTGGTAACCATTAGAAGAAAAACCTGTATATATTGCAGGGCTTTCTATTGTCACTCCAAAAGAATTTACTACTGGAGTTATTGCTCCAACTTTTATATTAGAGGAATTTAATGTACTCATAGTTCTTAATGTAGAGCCAAAAGCACTTCCAGACTCTGTTGCTACATTGTTTGTAATTGGTTTTTGACCACTAGATATAGTTGCTTCAAATTTATAAAGACCGCCATCTGCTGTCATATCTGCATTTAATGAGAATGATGTACATAAGCAACCACCTAAAACAGTATTAAATCCACCTGTTGTATCAGGAGATGCTAAAACCAAAGTAAATGTTTTATTTGACTCAGTTTGTCCGTAAGCACCACTTACTCCAGTTGGACTAGCTACCATAGCAACATCAGCTAATGTTGCGTTTAAATCCATACCAGTTACACTTTGCATTAACATAGCTGTTCCACTATCTTGCCTAAATGTTCCTGCTAAACTTACTTCAATAGCCCTCATTGTATTATCTTGAAAAAAATCTTCATCATGCAGAACTCTACCGCCCCTTGATCTTACAGCCGTAACTTGATTAGGGCTAAGACTTGGGAAAGCAACGGAATCTACATCTAGTTGTAATAAAGAACCAGTTATGACTGGTGCATCTAAACTTGCATTACCAGTAACTGTTTCCTCTATTATCCATGCTTTAAAATCTCTGGGTGAAAAAACTTCGTTTGCCATTAGTTATCTCCTTTTTTTTCTTTTTTAATTTCTATTTTATCTTTAATTGCATTAGGTATTGTACTTAACTCAATACTTTTACCTTGGTTAAGTGCTACCCAATCTTTATAAACTAAATTACAATAGTTGTTATTAGAAGATAGCTTTTCATCTTTTTTTAACTTTACTTTCATATCGTATTCCTTATTACTTTATGATATGTTGCCTAAAAACTTACCTCTCCATTCCCACCTCATAACATTTAAACCATCTATTAACTCTTCATCTTCTTCTAGCTCATTAATACGACAGCTCAACAGTCTACCATCAAAGTAGGTGTTATGTTCATTTTGAAAGAACAGAGCTTCTATGTGTGATACTTGACGAAATATATGTTCCCAAGTATCCTTTTTGATTGTTTTTTCTTTAAAAGTATATGATACATCTAATATATACTCTCTCATTTCTGCTGTAGACATACGCTCAATCAAATCCGTGCCTACAGGATTAAGTCTTATAGACTGGTTTCCCATGTCTTTGAATGCCCCTGTGTAAATAGGGATATTACCCGCAAATTCCGCATTAAGAAAAGAACGAATAGTATCTAATATTTTGTCATCCCATATATTGACAAAAGAAATCATCTACGAGTCATCCGTATTGAGTAAGGCATTCCTGTATCATCTACAGATTCATTCTTACCAAAAAACTCTACTTCCCATTTATCATTTAAAGTTGCTGTATCCGCTGTATCTCCTGAAAATCGCACTGTTACTCCATATGTAAGTTCTTGATATTGCCCATTAATTATCTCTGTATAATCAGCAGTGACACCATTATTCATTCTCTCAGCACCTAGGTTGTTAGAATCTCTTTTCCATACTGAGTATTTAGCAGTTCCTAAAGCTCCTGCCGTTGTAATTTTTACTCCCACCCTGTCGTATATGCCAGTATAATGCCCCCTAGTGTCTACTAAGTTTACATTACCACTTACTGCTACTTGTCTGATAACCCCTTTACTAGAGTCTCCTGTAACTTGCCAAGATAGTTTTGTTGAACCATCATTTAATGATGCAATGTTTCTATCGGCTTCTTCAAATAAAGCATTTGCTATTTCAGATGTGGGATCACTTGCTCTAATAAGAAAAGAAGATGCTATTAAAGCTGTCGTCCTTACTATTATATAGTCATAATTACCATCTTTATCCTTGAATTGTTTACGAGGTAATCTTCCATCTATCCTAGAATCAAGATATTTTTCAGCATTTGATAGGTATCTTGCAGTTAGTGCTGACCAGTCCTCTCCTGACTCCATCAATATATCATTAGGATTAACGGCACTATTAAAATAATAAACAGCATCTAAAGATGAATCATAAAACCACTTGCCATTAGAATTTACTGCCCCACTACTAGATTCAGCAGAACCTAAGTCTTGCCCACTTGCAAATAACTGAGTAACTAAACCACTATTATTTGCTCTATATAAGTTAGTACTTTCAACTACCCATCCGTATAGTGCTTCTTTGCTGTCAAACTCATCTATTGAGGGAAATACATCTTTTAAATCTCTATTTGTACAATATGCCATAGTGCCTCTATATTACTATTTGATACTCTTTAATGCAATGCAAAAAGTTAAACATTTAACTTTTTAATTCCATATGAACTAAGTCATCAAAGTTGTTATCTTTAGTTTGCCCATCAGAATCCCAATCACACCCAACTCTAATTGGTATCTTCATTACATGAGCAATCCCTCTTATCATTCCACACATATAATGAAATGTGTCTCTATCATCCCAGTCAATAGGGTAAGGGGCAAGGTCTACTGCCCTACCATCAATATGCTTAGAATATTTCGTCTTACTAGCACCTTTAGCAACTAACTCATCTTGTCTTTCCTGTGACCTTACCCCTTCAATAATAGTAACATCCATTATCTTAATAAGTTCATTTAGAATAAACCTTAACTCAGGCTCAATGCCCTCAAGTCTTTTTCTTGACCTTTTACCAAACTTATACACTATTTTTTCTTTTTCTTTTTAGTTAGTTTTTTCTTTTTTTTAGGTGGTCTACCTTTTTTACTTCCGTATGATCCCTTTCCGTAAGGCATTATTTTCTTCCTTTCTTTTTAATTTTCTTTATCTTTCCATTTTTAGTTCTTGCGAACTTATGTGTTTTAGTCTCCCTGATTAAAGTACCAGAGTACCTTTTACCTCCAAAAGACCAACTTACTTTTTTAGCCATTACCACTTCACCTTGTTTGCCCAATAAGCTCCAGACATCTTACCTCTAGCTATATTCTTTCTATGCCTTGCTTTAAATGATTTACGTTTTGCCTTCATTCTTGCTGACTCCCCTGCTTTAGGTTTACCTGCTGTACTAGCACCTTTTTGACCAAAGCGTATTAGTTTTACCTTACTACCTACTTTAGCTAGAACTACATGAGATTTAGTTTTATGACCTCTTGTTCTTTTGGGTTTGTTGTAACCACTAAGCCCAAATCTAGCTAACCTAGGATCTCTTTTACTTTTTCTAGGCATTACTTCCCTTTAAATAAACCTTCAATAACATCAGCAACTAGGTCAACACATTTTTCAAAAAAAATCTGTTCTTTATCTTCACTGACAAAAGGTATGTCAATTTTTGCATTTATTTTACTAGCAAGTTCATCTTGAAATTCTTCTGACTGCACCCATTCTACTGCTTTATTTTTAAACTGGTCTGCTTGAGATTCTGCTACTGATAGCATTATTGATTTAAAATTCATATTATTTTCCTGTATTTTTTATTTTTATTAATAAGTAAATTATTGTAAGAAATGCCACTATGCACTGCAAGGTTAGACTAACGCTTGTTAATGATAATCCATAATTACTAATACTTGCTATTGCTACTTTTGTACTATCCATTAGTGCTTTCCATTTACCCTAGATAAACTGCCTTTGATTTCAGAGACTTGATTATCTAAATCATTTATTTCTTTATTAAGTGCATCAAATTTTCTATCAAGCTTGTCATCTGATTGATTCCATCTTCCAATAAGCTTAATAACCATGCCTTCCATATTTTCAAGTGTTTCACTTTGCCCCTTATTTTCTATTTTTAAATTCTGAAGTGATTCTGCTTGTTCGTTTCCTCTTTTGTTCATTGAATAAACCATAAACATGAACATAGCCCCTACGACACCTATCATACCCGCTTCTGAATAAATTGCTAAAAAATCCACTACTATCGTACCCTCCGCAGTTCTCTGTTAATAAAATAGTTATGATTAAAGTCATCCTCTGTTAAGACTACTTTCTTTTTTTCTTTTTCTTTCCCCAAGATAAGGGATTTAAGTTTAGCTCTGTTTGATACCATTCTAGTTGTTCTTGCATATGTGTTATTTTAACTTCTTCTTCTTCTATATGTTTATTGACAAGCTCTTCAATTCTGGTATCAGATAGTTGAACTCTACGCTCAAGTTCTTTAATTCTATTCTCAATACGTAAGTAGCCAAGCACAATAATAGCAACTCCCACAATAATTTGCCCAAGCCACTTAATGTTAAGACTAACACGAAAGTTATCATCAATCTTTGCCACCCCATATGATCTGTACGTTTTCTCATCACTCATGGCTTATAATATTTATGAAAGTCTTCTGGGTTTTCTTCATCTACAACTACAAAGATAGGAGACACAATAGCATTTCCTGTCCCAGAGCCACCTACGATAGCATATAAATATCTACCTTCTTGATAAGGTGACTTAATTGTATCATTATCAAACAAATGTAGAAAGCTAGTATCACTAAACACAGGTACATAAACACCATCGAGTATTTCATCTGTTTCTATTCTACGATTGCCATTGTAATCAATAACTTCACCTACACTAACTGTCCTATGTGGCTGAGATGGGAATTTACCCATACCATTAACTTCTATTTGTTGATTATACCACATCTGAGATGCTTTAACAATTTTTTCAAGATTAGCTTTAGTTTGTTTAGCTTTAGCACCTTCACCAATTCTACTAAAAGCAGGAGCGGAAGTAGTTGCAAGAGTAGCCATGATAGCCATAGTAACTGCAAACTCAGCAAGTGAATTACCCTTATTATTCACCAGACCATTCATCCTTTTTCATTTCACCTAAACACTCACTGTGAGATAAAGCAGTAATGCCACTAACTCCTTTAACTTGGTCTAGAGTTCCATCAGCGATGGATAACTCATATTTAACAAGAACCTTTGTATTGTCTTTATTCCATCTTGGTGCGCCTAATTTGCCTTGCTTAAATGCACACTCTTGCCAACTTGGGTTTTGTAATGTGGTTTTATCTACTACAGATTCTGTATACGTATACTCTTCATCTTTTTTAGGCACAGAATGAGGCTCTGACATGAGCTTTTCAAGTAGTTCTGCTTTGGTGTCGCTTGATGAATAATCTACATCACAATCATCCATATAAACCTTTATTTCATCCTTCGTGTTATCTTCACTTGGATAATAATCATATTTGTCTACAGATCGTGTAGCAGTCTTTTCTACATCTTTATAAGTGTACTCATTCCAAGACAATTTATCCGCAGTTTTGAGTTTGCTTGGTAGCTTACCCTCATATACTGCTTTGGTTAATATTAAATATGTATTAGTCATTTTTATGCTTTCCTTTGCCATGCTTATAATTTTTAGCTATTTCTCCAGATGCAACTGTTTCAGTATCTGCAACAGCAGTACCATTTGCTTTAAATCCAGTTAATACTCTGTTATAAATTCTTAATTCATCTATTAAACAAGTTTGTGCTTTTACAGATACATTTTCACTATCTAAATAACCAATATGTAAATCTTTATTACTTTCTGCAATCGCAGTTGTATAATCACCAGATGTACCTTTTACTAAATCAACATATATTGCAATATTATCTGATGACAAACTTCTGTCATAAGTAGCAACTATATGATACCATTTTGTAAAATCACTTATAGTAGTATATGCTTTATTCGCATTGTAGTTATTAATAGCAAATCTTAATTCACTATTTACCATAGCTAAAGACCATCCATTTGACCAAGCACCACCTGTAGCATTTGAAGCTATAACATTATATCCACTTGGATGGTCGTGAAACTTTACCCAACATTCAACTGTTATTGCATCGCTAATAGATGTTGCACTTATTGCTTTTGTATATGGAACTATTAAATGTTCTAATTTTTGAGAAAGTCTTAAAGTATTACTATCATCGTTCCTTAACGAAAATCCTAATCCATCTTTTCCAGAGGTTAATCCCTCACGAATTGTAATTGAGTCTGGTGTGCCTTGTACAGAACCATCGTTGCCTGTGTTAAGTGTAGGATTACCATTTACAGTACCATGATTAGTACCAACTAAATCTTTTATTGCGTTAGCATCTGTACTTGCAGTATTAAGTTTCCAATACCCAATTAAATCTGTACTATAAGCATTTGTTAAATTCCCATTAACTCCTGTAGCATAAATACCAGATGCAGATGATGTTTTATCACCGCTCCAAACCGCAAATTGAGAGATACTACCCGCTTTATTTCCTATAATAAGCGTGTTAGATGTTCCTACAGAAGAGCTACCATTTCCTGAACCCATTGATAAAGCAACTCCATTTGCATATACTTTAGAGCTACCGATAGTGTTATCTATATATACTAATATATGATGCCACGCACCATTGTTATATACTCCAGTAGAGTTACCACTTGCTCCTACATAAACATAATTAGAATCAGCTTGAGTACCGATTCTAAATTGATATGCATAGTCTTGCCAAAACCTTGCTCGATAAGTAGAATCTTGTTTTAGTGCAAATATCCAATTATTAATTCCTGTATTTGTAGTATTCCACCAAAAAGAATATGTCTGTCCTACTGTATTAGACGACAAACTTGCTTGTACAAAATCTCCTGTACCATCAAAATTTAAATAACTCCATCCTCTTCTATCTTGCCATGTAGTTACGCCATCGTTACGCCAGTAGCCTAATAAATTTCCAGACTTGGAGTGTGTAGTAGCATCATATGCGAGACCATCGTTGAATAGTTCTTGTGCTTCTGCTTGAGTAAAATGTCTATTAAAAATTGCAAATTCATCTGCCATTGAATTATCTTGTGAATTTGCATAATTTCCAATTCTTCTTATATTATCAGACATTGTTGTAGTAGTTACAGTAGTGCTATGTACTAAAACTCCATCTCTATATACTTCTTGATTGCCACTTTTAACTGTAAATACATAATGATGAAGTGCTAAATCATTTGGAAATTCAAAATTTGTAAAAGGATTGCCACCATTATCAAAAGGCATATGACAAGTAATTCTATTATTACTTGTGTCTCTAAAATAAGTACCACCACCATCTACTGCAAAAAGTGTAACGAATGAATTTCCAGACTTTATTTTTTGAAACCACATAGATATTGTTATTTCAGTCAATCCTGCGGTTAATCCATCTGGTAAATGTACATAAGTATTAGTAGAAGCATCACTTGGTACTGCCATTTTTTCATTGCTTTTCACCAATGGAATCTGCGGAATGACTGGTTCATTTTGAGCAGTAGTAAAGCCAGTTGAGGATATTCCTACTTCTTTACAAGTAACATTATTTAATGTAAAATTATTAGCACCTCCAGAACCAACTGTTCTAATTTGAATTTGTCCTGTATTTGCAAGAATTTCTTCATCAAAATTAACTGTAGCACCATCAGCAGTATCGCTTGGGAGTACAGTTGTAAAATTAGAACCATAAGAACCAACACTTAAATATCCGTTTAATTCTGTAACTACAACAGTTCCTGTTACCCTATATGTTTTTCCAGCAGTTAATGGATGAGCAGATACGCTTCCATTATTACTACCTTGACTCATACTTTTGTTAGCTGAACCACTAAAATTACAAGTTGCAACACTACTTCCTATGCTCCAAGCATCGTCTGTTGTCCAATATGCTCCTGTTGTACTTGCGTTTGTAGCAGTAGCAAATGCACCATCTTCTATTTCATCTATAGTGCTAAAGAATTTTGTAGAAGCGTGGTTGCCCATCTCTATTTTCTTTAGAGATATGCTACTTATAACACCTACATAATTAACTACTCTTAATTGGAATGAACCGCCATTAGAATCGGGTACAATAATATCATTAAATGAATCACCGATTGTAAAAGCATTAAATCCTGCACTACCTCCTGCCATGCTCATACCACCCGATGTATATGAATCGACAGTAACTACTAATCTATATCTAAAAGATGTACTTGATGTGTCAGCAGTATTATTTATTGTAATATAAAAATCTTGCCCACTTCCATTAATATTCATTTTACCATCATCATAAGTAATATAACTACTTGATGTAATTCCACTTCCTGTGCTTACTGATGCAGTAATTAACTCACTACCCAACTTCTTCTCACTATGGTCATACACAATGCTTTGTGGACTTTC
>Ga0181379_1000123_pt1 | contig 37529 bp, 23 predicted proteins | sample 2SPOviralmetaG_FD_130115 | JGI IMG/M metagenome (GOLD analysis project Ga0181379, IMG submission 130115) | Marine viral communities from the oligotrophic San Pedro Time Series (SPOT) site, San Pedro Channel, CA, USA - 2 SPOT_SRF_2009-07-10 | ecosystem: Environmental > Aquatic > Marine > Strait... | reverse complement strand
CTATGGAGCGTGAGGTTATTAACCATGAGATGAGACATGCTACAGACATGAGAACTGGTAAATTATCTTATGGAGATGATCACGTTAAATACAACGGAATAACTTACGAGCGCAAAACTATAAACGGCAAAGACATGTTACATGTTGATGGGCAATGGAAAGAAGCAGGAGACGAAGGTTTTCCATGGGAAGTAGACGCTAATAACGGAAGAAAATAATATGATACAGAATTTAATGGGAGGGCTTTTAGGTAAAGTCTTAGACAATGCAGAAGGAATACTTGACAAAGTCGTTACGACAGATAAAGAGAGAGACGAAGCAAAGTTGGCTATTAAGAAGCTACTCTTGGACGCAGAAAAGGAAGCGTTTGCAAAAGAGGTCGAAGATCGCAAGTCTGCAAGAGAAATGTATAAAGATGATGCTATTATTCAAAAGGTTTTAGCAACTTTATTTACAGTAGCATATTTTGGCATTACATTTGTAATGTTTAATTACTTTGTTACTAAAAGCTTAGAGCTAGGTGAATTTGAAATTAGCTTTATATCAACAATATTTGGCGCAATGAGTGCTAAAGTAAACACAATAATAGACTTCTTCTTCGGTGGAAGTTCAAATAAAAACGAAAAAACAAAATAAAATGGCGATAACACAAGACACGGCGTACAGCTTTGGACAACTAGGTTCTTTATTTTTAGACGCTTCAGGAGCTGCAAGTCCTCCAACAGGTAAGGTTTTTGTAGCTATTACATTTTTAGCAGACACAGTGTTTGATGCTTCAGGTGGATTAGTTGCAGACACTACTAGCACAGCTAAATTAGGTTTAGAATACGCAGGTACAGAAGCAGCTGCTCATAATCTATCAGATGGTAGTGAGACAGCAATATCAGGATCTGGTGGTTTGCAAATTGATGCTTCAAATACTTTTCCTAAAGGAGTTACTATTTACGGTAGATATACAGAAATAGATTTAACTTCAGGTATGTGCATAGCTTACATAGGCGACTAATGCTAGGACTAGGTAATAGCATATCTCAAGCTGGCTCTATATCTTTTACACCTACAGATATATCTGGACTTCAACTTTGGCTACAAAACGGAGTTGGTATAACATCTTCAGGTGATCCAGCGGTTATTGACGCTTGGGCTGATTCTTCTGGTAATGGGCTTAATGCTACAGCAAGCGTTGGTAAAAAACCTTATTTAGTAGACGGTGGAGGTGAATGGGAAGGCGACAGTGATGCTGACGCTTTACAGTTATCAGCAGCGCAAACTGTAAATCAATTTCATATATTTTTTGCTATAGCTGCCGATGAACACTCCACAAACAACTTGCTAGCTAACGCAAACACTGACTTCTTGAGAATAGGTCAAGGAGGTAGTAGTACTCAGCATAGGCTTAGGGCTAACGGCACAACAGTAACTTTTAACGCAACTACAGCCATAGCAACCGACGGCAATAAGCAACTATTAGAGTATGAAGTTGCTACTGGAACTTCTAACAACGCATTTTTAAGAATTAACGGAGCTGTAGAAAGCACTCAAAGCTTTGATGGTGACAATAATCCTTTTGACTATGGCTTTGTAGGTGCATTAACAGCAGCTGGTACTAGTAGTTTTGATGGTAAAATATACGAAGTATTAGTTTATGAAAGAGGGCTTAGCTCTGCCGAAGCTACAGACGTTAGAAATTATTTAAACGGCAAATTAGAATTATATTAACAATTAAATTAAATCAAATTAAATTATGGCAAAACGAAAAACACCAAAATCAAAAGAAGTAGTAGACCTAAAGCCTAAAGCTGAAAAAGTTACTGAAGAGCAATTAACAAAGATGCAGAATATAGTAAACGCTATAAACTCTGGTCAACAAGAGCTTGGAAGATTAGAGCTACAAAAAAGTCAAATGGTAACAAGAGTAATGTCTTTTCAAGAGGCTATTGGTCATTTGCAGAAAGAGCTTGAAGAAGAGTATGGTAAAGTTGACATAAACATTCAAGACGGAACTATAAAATATCAAGAAGATGTCGAAACTGATACGAAAGATTAGTATCGGCAAAGACTATAAGAATGACGCCATGCACTATGCCGTTGGGCAAGAAGTGTATGGTGGTCATACTATTTGCGATATTATAGAAGAAGAAGACAAGTTTTCTGTTTACATTAGAAAAGGTAAAGATGTTTTGCCTTGGAAAGACTTTAACAAAAACATGGCTGTATCTGTTGAATATAACCTGCAATACTAATGAAAAGCGTTTATAACTTTGTTGTAGAGCCAATAGGTGAAAGATATAACAACGTTAAAAAAATCGGAAACTCTGAGTTAATAACAAACACTGAGGTTTTTAATCACCAACATGTTAACAGGCTAGCTAGAGTAGTGTCTACACCAACAAAGCTTAAAACAAATATTAAGCCAGGTGATACGGTACTAGTACATCACAATGTGTTTAGACGTTGGCACGACGTTAAAGGCAAAGAAAGAAACAGTAAATCTTTTTTTAACGAAAACACATATATAATTTCAATAGATCAAATATTTTTATTTAAGTCAAAAGAAAAGTGGAAAGCACCTGACGGCTATTGCTTTGTCAAGCCTATAAAAGCTGTAGATCAATTTAATACTGAACAAGAAAGGCCTTTAATAGGTGTTGTTAAATATTCTGACAAAGTTGTTGAGGTAGGTGATTTAGTAGGTTTTAGACCTAGCAGCGAATACGAGTTTGTTGTTGAAGGCGAAAGACTGTATAGAGTATTATCAAATTTTATTACTATTAAGTATGAATATCAAGGAGACGAAGAAGAGTATAATCCAAGCTGGGCATAGAGCAGTTGAAGAGCTTATTAAAGTAGCTAAAGAAGCTATTGTCGATAGCGGTGATGATATTACTGCTGATAGACTAAAAAATGCAGCTGCTACTAAAAAGTTAGCTATATTCGATGCGTTTGAAATACTTAATAGAATACAAGAAGAAGAAAATTTACTAGAAGGTAAAGAGCCTGAACAAAAAGAAGAACGTGTTTTTAAAGGATTTGCTGAAGGAAGATCTAAATGAGTTACGAGCAAACGCTATATAGTATAATTGAACCTATTAAAAAGACTACTATAAGTAGACTTAACAAAGGTAAGAAGTGGGAGTACGGCTACAATAAAGAGCATGATGTTGTTGTTATATCTAAGACTGGAAAGATTGGAGATATAATAGAAATACAGAATTTAAAAATAGCATTACCAAAAAAACCTAGTAGTGTGTATAGCAACAGTAGTAACAAGTGGAGTCGTATTGATACGCCAAAGCAGTTAAGTAAAATAAAAAATATATTTGACTGGCGAGCTTATCCTGAAGAGCAAAAAGAACAATGGTACGATTATATAGATGAGGAATTTAAGAGAAGAGACGAGGGTTTCTGGTTTCAAAATGCTAGTGTTCCAACTTATATTACAGGAACTCACTACATGTACTTACAATGGTCAAAAATAGATGTTGGTGCTCCAGACTTTCGTGAAGCTAATAGATTATTTTTTATATTTTGGGAGGCTTGCAAAGCTGACAAAAGATGCTACGGCATGTGTTATCTTAAAAACAGACGTTCTGGCTTTTCTTTTATGAGCTCTGCTGAAACCGTTAACTTAGCTACAATATCGAGTGATAGTAGATATGGGATACTATCTAAAAGTGGTGCCGATGCAAAAAAGATGTTTACAGACAAGGTTGTACCTATATCTATAAATTATCCTTTTTTCTTTAAGCCAATACAAGATGGTATGGATAGACCTAAGTCTGAGCTAGCGTATCGTGTACCAGCGAGCAAGTTTACTCGTAAAAAAATAGAGGTAAATGAAAAGCTAGAAGAGATAAAAGGACTTGACACAACGATTGATTGGAAAAATACAGGTGATAACAGTTATGATGGTGAAAAACTATCACTACTAGTTCACGATGAAAGTGGAAAGTGGGAAAGACCTGATAACATACTTAACAACTGGCGAGTTACAAAAACTTGTCTTAGATTAGGTGCTAGGGTTGTAGGTAAATGCATGATGGGCTCAACGTCCAACGCGCTAGACAAAGGGGGAGATAACTTTAAAAAATTGTACAATGATTCAGATGTCACTTCTAGAAACCGCAATGGACAAACGAAGTCTGGTTTATATTCTTTGTTTATCCCAATGGAATGGAACTATGAAGGATTTATTGACGAATTTGGACAACCAGTATTTAATAACCCAGATCATGATGTATACGGACCCGACGGTGAATTAATTGAGTACGGAATAATTGATCACTGGAATAACGAAGCTGACGGATTAAAATCAGATCAAGATGGTTTAAATGAATTTTACCGACAGTTTCCAAGAACAGAAGAACACGCTTTCAGAGATGAAGCTAAAAACAGTATATTTAATTTAGTTAAAATATACGAACAAATAGATTATAATGAAGGAATTAGAAATAGCTCTGTAGTTAACACAGGTAATTTTCAATGGGAAAATGGTGTAAAAGATTCTAAAGTAGTTTTTTATCCTGACCCAAAAGGTAGGTTTAATATTAGTTGGACTCCACCGCATAACCTTCAAAACAGAATAATAACTAAGAACGGAGTTAAATATCCTGGAAACGAGCACATGGGTGCTTTTGGATGTGATAGCTATGATATTAGTGGAACAGTAGATGGTAAAGGATCTAAAGGGGCTTTGCACGGATTAACAAAGTTTTCTATGGAAGACGCGCCGCCTAACTATATGTTTCTAGAGTATATTGCAAGACCACAAACCGCTGAAATATTTTTTGAAGACGTATTGATGGCCTTAGTTTTTTATGGTATGCCAATACTAGCAGAAAACAATAAACCAAGATTACTTTATTATCTAAAGCGAAGAGGCTATAGAGGGTTTAGTATGAATAGACCTGATAAAGTTTGGAATAAGCTTTCTGTGGCAGAAAAAGAAGTAGGTGGTATACCTAACTCTAGCGAAGACATTAAGCAAGCTCATGCTGCTGCGATAGAAATGTATATACAAAGCCATGTTGGTCACTTGGGTGATGGTACTTATGGTAACGTATACTTTAACCAAACGTTAAACGAATGGAGTAGGTTTGATATAAATAAACGTACGAAGTTTGATGCCGCTATAAGTTCTGGTTTAGCTATAATGGCTTGCAATAGACACTTATATAGACCTCACGCTGAAATAAAAAAGCCAGCGTTAAATTTAAACATTGCAAAGTATACTAACAATGGTAATACATCTAAATTAATAAAATAAGTATGGCAGAGTCTGTTATAAAGAATTATTTTCCAAGTCAAACCGTAAGTGATGCTGAAAAGCTTAGTTATGATTACGGTTTAAAAGTTGCAAAAGCTATAGAACAAGAGTGGTTTAATGGCGATAAAATAACTAGCAAGTATAGAAATAGTCTAAATGATTTTCACAGGCTAAGGCTTTATGCTAGAGGAGAGCAATCAATACAAAAGTATAAAGATGAGTTATCTATAAATGGAGACTTGTCTTACTTGAATTTAGACTGGAGCCCAGTTCCTATTATACCTAAGTTTGTTGATATTGTAGTAAATGGCATAGCTGAAAGAACTTACGATATAAAAGCTTACTCACAAGATCCTAATGGAGTTGCAAAAAGAACTAGATACATGGAGTCAATTATGGACGATATGGAGTTTAAAGATTTAAACGATTTAGTTTCAACTCAATTTAACTTAGACTTAAGAGAAAGTGAAGAGCCTGTTTTACCTCAAACAATTGAAGAGCTACAGCTTCACATGCAGCTTAGCTACAAGCAAGCAGTAGAGTTGGCTGAAGAACAAGCTCTAAATGTTTTACTAGATGGTAACAAATACGAATTAACTAAAAAAAGATTTTTCTACGATTTAACTGTTTTAGGTATTGGTGCTGTAAAAAATAACTTTTCAACATCTGAAGGAATAACAATAGATTACGTAGATCCAGCTGATCTTGTATACTCATATACAGATTCGCCTTATTTTGATGATATATATTATGTTGGAGAAGTTAAGTCAATACCAATAAACGAACTTGTAAAACAGTTTCCACATCTAGACCAGGAAGAAATAGAAGATATAGCTAAAAATTCTAGTTATTACAGAAGCAATAATCAAGGAAGATATAGCACAGACAAGGACGATAATAATAAGGTTCAAGTTTTGTATTTTAACTTTAAAACTTTCATGAACGAAGTATATAAAGTTAAGCAGGTTGGATCTGGAGCTGAAAAAGCTATAGAGCGAGACGACACGTTTAATCCTCCTAATGAAGCTGAAGACTACTACAAGCTGCAGAGAGCTGTTGAAGTGTTATACGAAGGAGTTTTAATACTAGGGACTAATAAGCTCGTTAAGTGGGAAATGGCTAGAAACATGATGAGGCCAAAAAGCGACTTTACTAAAGTTAAAATGAATTATTCTATTGTAGCGCCTAGAATGTACAATGGTAAAATAGAATCACTAGTTAAGCGTATTACAGGTTTTGCTGATATGATTCAGCTTACTCATTTAAAATTACAACAAGTAATGTCAAGACTTGTTCCGGATGGCGTTTACTTAGATGCGGACGGTTTAGCTGAAATAGATTTAGGTAACGGTACAAATTATAATCCACAGGAAGCTTTAAATATGTTTTTCCAAACAGGTTCTGTTATTGGTAGATCATTTACTTCTGAAGGAGACGTGAATCCTGGCAAAGTGCCTATTCAAGAAATACAGTCAAGCTCTGGCGGGCAGAAAATGCAAAGTCTTATACAGACTTACAATTACTATTTGCAGATGATACGCGATGTCACCGGTCTAAATGAAGCTAGAGATGGTAGCATGCCAGATAAAAACGCTTTAGTCGGTGTTCAAAAGCTTGCTGCAGCAAATAGCAACACCGCAACAAGACATATATTACAAGCTGGTTTATTTTTAACAGCTGACACCTGCGAGTGTTTATCGCTTAGAATATCTGATGTATTAGAGTACTCTCCAACAAAAGATGCTTTCGTGCAAGCTATTGGAGCACATAATGTAGCTACGTTAGAAGAACTTGAAGAACTGCATATGTATGATTTTGGTATATTTTTAGAGTTAATGCCAGATGAAGAAGAGAAAGCAAAGCTGGAAAACAATATTCAAATGGCGTTACAGCAACAGAATATAGAACTAGAGGACGCTATTGATCTTAGAGAAATAAGAAACATAAAACTTGCTAATCAACTTCTTAAAATACGTAGAAAGAAAAAGCAAGAAAGAGATAGAGCTTTGCAATTAGAAAACATACAGGCTCAAACTGAATCTAATGCTCAAGCGGCTCAACAAGCAGCTCAAGTAGAAGTGCAAAAAGAACAAGCACTTACTCAAAGCAAGATGCAACTAGAAAGTCACAAAGCACAACTTGAGGCTCAAAAAATGCAACAAGAAATAGAAGCTAAAAAACAATTAATGGAAGTTGAGTTTTCCTACAACATGCAGCTAAGAAAAGCTGACTCTGACAATTTGACTCAAAAGGAAAGAACAAAAGAAGATCGTAAGGACGAAAGAACTAAAATACAAGCTTCACAGCAGTCAGAGCTTATAGATCAAAGAAATAAAGGTAAAGCACCTAAAAACTTTGAGTCTGCAGGTAATGATAGTACTGGAAGTGGATTTGACTTAGAAGCGTTTACGCCTAGGTAGATTTATTAATTATTTTATATTATATTATGGAAGAAAATGAAAACGTAGTTGAAGAAACTACACAAGAAACAAACAAGGTTGATGAAAGTAAATTTGAAAGCGCTGGAGATGACAGCGTTGCTAAAGTTGACTTAAGTACACCTGTAGAAACTGAAACCGATGAAAAAGACCAAGCTGAAGATGATGGAGTTGACAACACAGGAGTGGTTGGAAGCGATGAAGCTACCGAGCCCGCACAGGAACAAAAAGAAGTACAGGAGGAAAACGAAACACAAGAACCTCCAGTATTAGAAGAAGTTGTTGACGAAGAGATTGAAGAAGTTGTTGAGCAGGTTGAAGAAGCTATAGCTCAATCAGAAGCCACTGGAAAACCATTACCAGAAAACGTCCAAAAGTTAGTTGACTTTATGGAGGAAACTGGTGGTGATATAAACGACTATGTTAGACTCAATAAAGATTACAGCCAAGCAGATGGCGATGAAGTTTTAAGAGAATACTATAGATTAACTAAACCTCATCTTGACGTAGAAGAAAGATCGTTTTTATTAAATGAAAACTTTTCTTTTGATGAAGACGTAGATGATGAAGTAGACATAAGAAAAAAGAAAATCGCTTACAAAGAGCAAGTTGCCGAAGCGAAAGCCTATTTAGACGGGCAAAAGTCTAAGTATTACGATGAGATTAAAGCTGGTTCAAAGCTAACTGTAGAACAACAGAAAGCCGTGGATTTCTTTAATCGATATAACAAGGAATCAGAAGCTAGTGAAGCACTGCAATCTAAGTTTCTTAAAAAGACTGATTCAGTCTTTACCAATAAGTTCAAAGGTTTTGAATATAATGTTGGTGACAAGAAATATAGATTTAATGTAAAAGATGCTACAAAGGTTAAAGAGACCCAAAGCGACATTAACAACTTTGTCAAAAAGTTTTTGAACGAAGACGGAACAATGTCAGATGCTAAAGGTTATCATAAGGCTTTGTACTCGGCAATGAACTCTGATGCTATAGCTCAACATTTCTACGAGCAAGGTAAGGCTGACGCTTTAAAGAAAAGTGTTGCTAAGTCTAAAAACGTAGATATGACGCCACGTCAAAATCACAATGAGTTTGAGGCTGGTGGAATAAAAGTTAAGGTGTTAGGAAACGACTCTTCTGATTTTAAGTTTAAAATTAAAAACAGAAAATAATTTATTAACCCATTTAAAACTATAAAAAATGGCAATTTCAAATCCAGGCGCTGGTCACTCCGGCGTCACAGGTAGCTTGAATAGTGTAGCAGCTTCACAAAAAGCGCTATTATCTTCAAACTACATTGACTTTACTGCATCAGGCACAGAAGGCTGGGCTCAGCAGTATTTACCAGACCTAATGGAAAAAGAGGCTGAAGTATTCGGTAACAGAACTATTTCAGGATTCTTATCTCAAGTAGGTGCTGAAGAAGCGATGACTTCTGACCAAGTTATTTGGTCTGAGCAAGGTCGTTTACACTTATCTTACACAGGTACTATCAATAACACGACAGGTGTGTTTGCTTGTCTAAAAGATATTGACGGCAACGATTTAACTACTACTCACGGTGTTCGTATTAACGACATAGTTGTTGTAGCTACAGCTGAGGGTGTTATCAAATGTCTATGTACAGCTGTTTCAGGTGCTGATATTACATTGTTACCTTACGAGCAAGCTAACATCGATGATGCTAGTGCTTTCGGTACAGGTACTTCTAATGCTGCTACTATCTTAGTTATCGGTTCTGAATTTGGTAAAGGTAAGCAAGGGCAAGGCGCTACAACTGCAACTGTAAATAACGGTTTCGGAGCTGTAGAACCTACTCACAAGTCTTTTACAAACAAGCCGATTATCTTAAAAGATTACTACGAAATCAACGGATCTGATGTATCTCAAATTGGTTGGGTAGAAATCTCTGGAGAAGATGGACAGAACGGTTACTTATGGTATCTAAAAGCTGAAGGCGAAACTCGCTCTCGTTTTTCTGATTACCTAGAAATGAGCATGCTAGAAGCTGTTAAAGGTATTCCTGGAAACTCAACTGCAGAAGGTACTATCCGTACTGCTGGTGACACTTTCGGTACTGAAGGTTTATTCGCTGCTATTGAAGATAGAGGTAACATTACAACTGGTATTACTGGTGTTAACGCTGCTACTGATTTAGCTGAGTTTGACGCTATCTTAGCAGAGTTTGACAAGCAAGGTGCTATTGAAGAAAACATGATGTTCGTTAACCGTGCTTCTAGCTTGGCTATCGACGATATGTTAGCTTCTATGAACTCTTACGGTGCTGGTGGTACTTCTTACGGAGTATTTAACAACTCTGAAGATATGGCTTTAAACTTAGGTTTCTCTGGATTCCGTAGAGGTTCTTATGATTTCTACAAATCAGATATGAGATACTTAAATGACAAATCTACTCGTGGATCTATCAACGATAGAGCTGCAGGCTTTGGTATCCGTGGGGTTATTATCCCAGCTGGTGTGTCTACTGTATACGACCAAACATTAGGAAAAAATCTTAAACGTCCGTTCTTACACGTACGTTATAGAGCTTCTCAAATGGACGATAGAAGAATGAAAACTTGGATTACTGGATCTATTGGCGGAAACGTTACTTCTGATCTTGATGCAATGCAAGTTAACTATTTATCTGAAAGATGTTTAGTTGTACAAGGTGCTAACAACTTCATGTTAATGAAGTAAGCATATTATTAGGTCGGGGCTTCGGCCCCGATCTTTTTTTTTAATTTTTTATTATATTATATCATGGCAAAAAAACAAACAAACAAGGCTAGTGTAGCGCCTGAAGTAAAAGCTACCAATGAAATGCAAGAGGTTGTTATTGAAAAACCTAAAAAGCAAGTTAAACCAAGTTGGGAAGTAAAAGATAGAGTTTATTATTTGAAAAACAATAAAACTGCTTTGTCTTATTCTATGAAGTCTTCTGGAATATATTATTTTGACGAAGAAAAAGGTTACGAAAGAGAGCTTAAGTACTGTGAAAATCAAAGAACGACTTTTGTTGACGAAATGCAAGGTGATCAAAGATTATCACATATTATTTTTAGAAACGGAGCTCTTTATGTTCCAAGAGAAAAAGTAACTTTGCAAAAATTACTTTCGTTATACCACCCGATGAGAGACAAGCTTTTTTACGAGCACAAACCTCAAGAGGTTGCTGCTAGTGAGCTTGACTATCTAGAAATGGAAGCTGACGCTTTAGTACTAGCAAGAACGCTAGATATTGATAAGATGGAAGCTATTATGAGAGTAGAAGTAGGTTCTAAAGTATCAGAGATGAGTTCTAAAGAGCTTAAACGTGACTGCTTGCTATTTGCAAGAAAAAATCCTGAGTTATTCTTAGAGCTAGTCGAAGACGACAACGTAGAGCTTAGAAACTTTGGTATAAAAGCTACAGAGCTTGGTATTATTAAACTTTCATCAGATCAAAGAACTTTTACATGGGGTTCTAACGATAGAAAGCTAATGACAATTCCGTTTGATGAGCACCCATATTCTGCTTTAGCCGCATGGTTTAAAACAGACGAAGGTATGGAGATATATTCAAACATAGAAAAACAACTAAGCATGTAATTACCCTATAGTAGAGCAGCCACTCTTCGGGGTGGTTGCTTAACTATAAAAATAAAACATAATGGCAGTAAGTGTAGACACAGTATATCAAACAGTATTGGCGCTAGCCAACAAAGAGCAAGGAGGATACATAACTCCTCAAGAATTTAACTTATTTGCTAATCATGCTCAATCAGAAATATTTGAGCAATACTTTTACGATCTTAATCAATTTAAAAGAGGTAGAGGCAGTGACGATAATGAGTCTGATATGGTTTCTTTGCTAGAAGATAAAATAGCTATATTTAGCTCAATATCAACGCTTTCAAATCAAGATCCAAACGCAAGCAACTCAAAGTTTACATTACCTAGTAGTTTTTATAGACTAATAGACGTCAGAACTGGATCTAGCCATAGCAACGTTCAAGTAAATAAACTTTCAAGAAAAGACTTTTGGGAATACAATCAAGGCCCACTTACTAAAGGAACCTTAAGTAGACCTAACTGCTACCTTCATCAAGATGGAGTAATTTGGGTAAATCCTGATGGAATAGAAAAAATACACGCAAACTACATTAGAAAGCCAAAAACTCCTAAGTGGACATATGTTGTTGTAAATGAAAAAGCTTTATGGAACCCTATGGCTTCAGACAAGCAAGACTTTGAGCTTCACTCCTCAGAGCAGCATAACTTGGTTGTTAAGATACTAAAGCTTGCGGGTGTTTCTATAAAAGACTACAACTTAGCTCAAGCTGCAGGTCAAAACGACGTTCAAAATATTCAACAACAAAAATCTTAAGTAAATGGGTTTAATAAATAAAACTGACAAACAATATTACGAAGGTAATAATTTAGGAGGCTATCAGTTCGTATCGCTAGACGATGTTATATCTCAATTTATGGCTGTTTATGTTGGCGATGAGAAAATAATAAACAAAGTGAGTAGATCTGATGTAAGTTTCTGGGCTCAACGAGCTTTAGCTGAACTTTCATTTGATACTTTAAAATCTATTAAGTCTCAGCAAATAGACTTACCGCCTAGCTTAACAATGAGGCTTCCTAAAGATTATGTTAACTATACTCACTTAAGCTACGTAGACGCTTCTGGTGTTAAGCACCCGTTGTATCCAACTAAAGATACGAATAATCCTTTTCAAGTAACTCAAGATGCGGATAAAGAATATATTTTTAATGAGCTAATAAGTTCTGGCATTAATTTAAACACTCGAGGAGGGTGGGACTTTACCGCAGAAGGAATGAAAGGTGTTAAGAAAGCGGGTGAACTTACTTGGGGCACATCGCTTGGAATTAATAACACCTTAAAAATAGGTCAAGCTCCTAGAAGAAGATTTTCACCTATAGAAGGATTTGTTGTATCTGGTTATCACGAGGTTGACGTGTCAATATTTAAAAAAGCTTTTTTTTCAGCTTCAGCAACAACAGTAGCACCAAGCACGCAGGTTATCACTCAAGCGGAAGTAGACGATCTAGCTGTAAATGGAACTAAAGTAGATGGAGAAGTACCTTACGCTAGTACCGCCGCAACATACAACACTCCTGGTACAACTATAAGGGTTGGTTTAAGTACTAGTATTCCTTCAAACAACGTTAGACAAAACGGATGGGGATCTCCAGACGCAAGTGACTATGATCCACCTAGTCCAAACTTAGATCCTGCTTATTTTGATATTGGATACCTTGAGTGGAGCAATGGCGAAACAGGTGAAAAGCAGTTAGAAACCAGCGTAGACTTTACGAATATGCAAGGCTCTATTTACGTTACTATTATAGCTATAGCGCCTTGGACAGAGACAGACGTACCAACTTCAGCGAGTACAATAAGCCAAATACTTCAAGTAGAATCTACGGTATCTAACATATCTTTAGAGTCTGATATATCAGTAGGCTTGTTAGATCAAACTGGAGCTGAAGAATCATCTACGTTTACTAACTATAAAAATTCAAACCCAAGCGAAAACGCTAGAGCTGACGATTATATAGATGATATATATTGGCCTAACGAAGGTGAAAGATACGGATTAGATCCAGTAAGAGCACAAGTAAACGGATCTTTTTACATTGACGAAAGATTAGGTAAAATAAACTTTAGCTCTAACATTTCTGGAAAAACTGTGATCTTAGACTACATAAGTGATAGTCTTGGAACTGACAGCGAAATGCAAGTGCATAAGTTTGCAGAAGAAGCTTTATATAAGTGGATAACATACGGTGTTTTATCTACTAAATCTAATGTTCCTGAAATGATAGTAAGGCGCGCAAAAAAAGAAAAGTTTGCTGCTACTAGACAGGCTAAACTAAGATTATCAAACGTTAAGTTAGGTGAGATAACCCAAGTATTAAGAGGGAAGTCTAAACAAATAAAACACTAGTAAATGGCGGAAATCAAAAACACTTTTAGTCAAGGTAAAATGAACAAAGACCTTGACGAAAGACTTATACCTAATGGACAATATAGAGACGCTTTAAACGTTGAAATAACTTCTGATGGTGAGTCTGCAGAGACAGGTAGCGCTGGTACAATATCTAATATAAAAGGTAATATACCTTTAGAAAACGTTGTACCAAGTGATAAATGTGTTTGCGTAGGAAGTGTTGCAGATGAAAAAAATAATAAGCTATATTGGTTTGTTAAGTGTGAAGGATTTCCGCAGTCTGGAGACACAGCGTTTCCTAATAGAGATGCTATAATAGAGTACGATACCGTATCAAAAGAATCTACTTTCCTTATTACTGATCTCCGTAGTAAGTTTACTAACTCTGCTGGAAGCACAGTAAAGCCTATATTAAATTTTTCTGGCAAGAAAATAACTTCAATAAATATAATAGATCAGTATTTAATATGGTCTGATGGAGAGACAGAGCCTAAAAAAATAAATATTGAAAAAGCTAAAGAAGCTACAATAAAACAAAACAACGGCACAAATGGAAGAGGATCTTTAAACCATCACTCTTATCTATATGTTAATGGTGTTAACACTGTTCAGTACTTACAAGAAGAAAATATAACTGTAATAAAGAAAAAGCCTTTAATGGCTCCTAGATATAGTGTTGTTAGTGCTAAGAATTCTGAATTTGATCCTAAATTAAATCCTACGCCTCTTAAAAAAGCTATATTTGAAAAAATATTCCCTAGATTTTGTTTGAGATATAAATACCAAGATGGTGAGTATTCTGCTTTTGGACCTTTTACTAATGTTATATTTAACCCTGAGTTTGTAGGTGAATATTCTGTACTAAACGCTTTTACAGCAAAAGAGCCTTATAACAAGGCTATGGTTAACGCTATAAGAACAATAAATTTTTATGGTTTAGTTACTCCAGATATGCCTAAAGACGTTGTGCAGATAGACATTTTGTATAAGCAAGAAAACTCTACTGTAATTCACAATGTAGGTAGCATTAAAAATACAGATCCAGAATGGTTTGAAGATGGTAACTGGTTTAAACAACAAGGATTAGCAGACTACGATAGTTATAACCCTACTACTAAAGGCGTTTTTATTGTAGACACAGAAAACATACACGCCGCTTTACCTGAAAATCAATTTTTAAGAGTATGGGATGCTGTGCCAAGAAAAGCACAAGCTCAAGAAGTAACTGGAAATAGATTAGTTTTTGCCAACTATACTGAGGGTTACGATATGGTTGTGGACAACTCTGACTTTAAACCTAAAGTTTTAGGAGACTTTGAGCCAAGGCAAATTGATGTTGATAGTATTTTTAGAGGTGAAGGCGCCTTTGGATACTCGCTAAACATGTCGCAGAACTTAACCGGTAGATTTGAAAACGCTACATCAATATCTTCAACTAGGGATAGAGGTAATATTTATTCGTACGTAGCCGCTCCAGTAGCAGATCCATCTCGACCATTAGCATATGCTTATACTGGCTACAGAGGAGCAGGATTGCCTACTATAAAATCTCAACGAGACTACCAATTAGGTGTTGTCTTTGGAGATGAATACGGTAGAGAAACACCTGTATTTACTTCCGATCTAGCTACAGTAAAAATTCCTTGGGAAGGAGCTTACGGACTATCTGCTAGCACGTCATTATCTATAGCTGCATCACTAGGCAACACCCCGCCTAGTTGGGCTAAGTATTACAAGTTTTACATAAAACAATCTGCTGGAGAGTATTATAATATAGCGATGGATAAAGTGTATAGACCAGCAACTTCTTCTCCAGAGTTTGATAACGACTTAAATCACGTTTGGGTTTCTTTTGCTTCTTCTGATAGAGATAAAATAGATACGGGTGAATATATAACAATTAAAAAGATTATAAACGATTATGCTACTCAAATACAAAAAGAAAATAAATATAAAGTACTAGACATTTCAAACGAAATGCCAGACTCTATAGCTTTTGAGTATTATAATTTAGGAACTAGAAGTAATATAAATAGTGCTTTAACTGATGAAAATATAACAGATGCAATTCCTATATTTACACAAGATCCTACGTCAAATGAAGAAAATAGAATAGACAGAATAACTAACACTATTGAGATTTCAAAAACAAACTGGCTAGCTGGAAGTGGAGCTGCTTTAACTAAAGAAGATATTGACGGTTACACAGAAAGAGATGGTGGATTATATATTTCTTGGAGAAGATCTACACAGTCTAGTAGAGTTTTTTCCAAAAGATATAAGGTAACTTCTGTAACTTTTCAAAGTAATAAATACATATTAAAACTTGCTGAATTTATACAAGAGCAAGATGCTAAGTTAGCTGCTAATAGTTCTGATTTATCTACTACTTCAGTAGGTTTAGGTGGTACTGTAACGGCTGACACTTTAACTTTTCAAATAGAAAGAAAAGAAAAGAAAACTAAAGAGGCTTTTGATGGCAGGTTTTTTGTTAAGATAGCCGCAGATTATATATTAGAAGAATACTTGCTTAGCGAGTTTAAAGAAGAGTTTACTGATTTTTATGTTAACGGAGTGCAAAAGTTGTTTTATTTAGCAGATGGCATAACTACAGGTTTTGACGCCTCGTCTGCTATAGTTAACTCTGAAAACTCAGCTGAAATACAGTCTTATCAAGATGACAGTGATGTTACTTCTCCTAGCGATATTCATTCTGGAGGTTCTTTAACAGATCTTCAATCAGAGTGGCAAGCTTTAATGGACGATGATAACTTTGGTGTAAGAACAAGTCCTACAAGCAATAGCTCTGCTGGTAACGGTGGGTTTTTTATAGATGCAATGTATTTTGCCGCAATAAACAGTGATTCTGCAAATTCGTATGCTAAGTACGCTGGCCAAGGTTGGACTGGTAACTTATCTGTTGAATATCCTGAAATTGAGTGGGGTAGAATAATAGACTACAGAACAAGAGATAATGATCTTCCAGGCTCAGATTGGTTAACAACTCTTGCAACAAGCAGTTATGGTAGAGATTATAATGTAGCAGCTAGAAGAGCTAGGTACGGCTGGAGACAAGCTGGTGTTAATGAAAACCAGGAAACTAATGCCGATGCTTGGATAGAATCAAGTAGCGCATCAAACTTTGGTGGTGGTGCATATAGAAGCCAGTGGAGAAACTGGAATCACGGAAATTTCTCAACATGGCAAGTTTTAGAAGGCACGTCAGAAACGGTAGAAACAGATAGAGAGTCTGAAGTAAATGGGTTTGAAGGCATTTTACAGCAAGCTTCTCCAGTTCATTATTCTTTACCTTCCGATGGTGGTTATAGAAATTTTCTCACTAACATATATGGTAAAATACCTAATGGAAGAACAACATCTAAAAATGTTTACAAGTCTAATATAAACGGTGTTACACCATCTTATTTACATTTGTCTTATTTAGGACCAGGGTATTCGGCTAATCTTTTTAATAGAAACTCAGTGCCTTCAGACGTAGGCTTGCATGGCGAAAAAGCTTTAGGTCGTTATTTAGGTGGAATATGGGGAGGCGGAGCATTTACAAACCAAAATGGAACTAACTTTGGTTCATCTAATATAAGGTTTGTTGAAATGGAAGGAACAAATTGGGAGGATAGAATAGCTTATTCTGACAATGGAAATATACAGCCTGCAGCTTCTAGCCGTGACACCACGCAGGAAGAAAATATGCCTTCAGATATAACAAGATCTAAGCCACCTAGACCTGGAGATGACACAAAGTACTTTGGGTACGACAGCAGCAAAGGAACACTTCATTCAAAGCAATGGGTTCCTGGTGGTGATGCTGGAACTATAGAGCACGTTTATAATTTTGCTACTCAAGATCTGCAGCAAGGTGCTCAATTTAGATTTAAAAACGATACAAGCGAAGATATATATACTGTGCTTGAAAAATCTGAGCTTCATATATATAATCACACTCCTTGGAAAGCTAGAAAAATATGGGATGGTACTGAGTACGTTTGGGGTAATGATAGTGTAGAAGAAGCTGTTGCCGCTTGGGCAGACACAGCCGATGTTAACGGTCAACCTGTTAACAATTTAGATGCTGAGTTTGGTGTTATGCTAAATAGATTAGAAGCGTTTGGTGATAGATCTAATAGAAGAACTACTTATGTATTGGCCTTAGATAAACCTGTACAAACATCTTCGTATAATCCTGTGCTAGGAGCAGACACGCAAGGCACGCAGGTGCTACCTGATGCCACTGCTTTTACTGATATAGAGTTTATAAGAAACAATCCTATGGTATTGACCGGTGAGGTTAATAAAGATCCAGCTATATGGGAAACTGAGCCTACAAGCAACAACGAGCTTGATGTTTATTATGAGGCTTCTAACGCTATACCTACCAAGCTTAATAAATATAATCTTGATTTGTTTGCGCCTCAAGGAACCAGAATAGAGTTTCCTAACATGGACAATAGTATTATAAAGCACGACTATGCTGTTTACTTGCGTAGATGGAATGGTCCAATGTCAAGCTATAACGATGAAGTAATAAGGCTTGAAGTTAGAGGTTTAAATGGTGGGGACACAGGTTTTAAATGGTTTTCTGGAGATACTAATATAGACTACAAAGGTCAAGAGGTTAGGTTTTATAGACAAGACGGCAGTTACACTACAGCTACTACAGCTAACATTGATATAGAGCAGTTTTACATAGACACGGACAATATGACTGACGGGTCTGGCGATTACTGGAAAGGCAAAAACACAGCTGCGTATATATTTATTAAAAATACTATAGACCCTACGAAGCAAGTAGGATTAAGCTGGTTTAACGCGTTTACGTTTACCGACGGAGTTGAGTCTAACAGAATTAGAGACGACTTCAACGAAATGACAATATCTAACGGCGCTAGAGTTTCTACAACACTAGACGAGCCTTACAAAGAAGAAGTCAAATCTAATAGTTTAATATATTCTGGTATATATAACTCTAACTCTAAGTTAAACAGCTTAAACGAATTTATTACAGCTGAAAAAATAACAAAAGACTTAAACCCTACATACGGTAGTATACAAAAGCTTTTTTCAAGAAACTCAGATTTAATAGCTTTTTGCGAAGATAGGGTTGTTAAAATATTAGCTAATAAAGATGCTGTATTCAATGCTGATGGTAATCCTCAACTAATAGCGTCAAATAGAGTTCTTGGTCAAGCAACACCTTTTGCTGGCGACTTTGGTATATCTAAAAACCCAGAGTCTTTTGCTAAAGATTCTTATAGAGCTTATTTTGCTGATAAACAAAGAGGTGCTGTATTAAGACTTTCTATGGACGGATTAACACCTATATCTGAAGCGGGCATGGGTGATTGGTTTAGAGATGAATTAACCTCTACAGGTATAAGCATAATAGGTACGTTTGACGATCACGCTAGAGAGTACAATGTTACTATTAAAGAAGTTGTAGACTCTAATAGAATTCAAAACAATACTTTTGACTACGGGTCTGAAGTTAGCATTGTAAACATAGTTAATCCAGAGTTATGCACAAACCCTGATCTATCTGGTGGAGCAGAGTATACGCCTGTAGACCTTGTTAATGATATATATTATGCTGGACCAACTGCTGATTCTAGTTTAGGTATAAGTCTTGGTTTTGATGTGTATAGCAAAGTTCCTATAAGAAACAGATCTTTAGGTTATAAGTCTACAGTTAGAAACTGGCCAGCAATAGCTGAGGGATCTATAAGATCTTACGTTGCCGCAGTACCTGCTATCTTAGCGGCTAACGCGGAATACGATGTTTACAATTTGCAAAACTCTAATATGTCAGGTATTGATACAGTTTATAAGCTGTTTCATCACACGTTTAGAAACACTAATACTAATCCTTTTAACAACCCTACGCCTAACGGGTCAAGATCTACTCTTTCAACTGGCTCAACGTCTACAACAGAGGTAACTTCAGGGTATCTTTTAGCAAACAGTAGTGGAGATAGATACATAGGATCTAACGACTCTACTGAACCAGGATATGATAACGACGGCGCTGGCGATACTGGCTCTTACACAAACTTACGTTCATACGGCAATAGCACTCAACAGGATTGGAATCTTAGAAGTATATTCTACGACTCAGCAGATGCTACTAGTACGGCAACTGATAGTACCGACATAATATACACTCAAGAAGGAAACAACTCTGGTATTATATTTGGCAACTGTTACTTTGGCCACGAACCTGTTAATGGCGGTGGTTTAGCGGCAGATAGCAAGGAGATGTATATAGAAATTCCTGGATACTACGATGGAGATTACGGTGATAGAGTTGCAAGTGATGTAAAGAACTGGGGCGCTGATCCAGACAATCATTTAGAAGAAAATTTTGGCACAATGTACAACAACTCAGCGTTTAATAACGAAGAGTTTCATCTAAGTTATAGCATATCTAACTCACACGGCGGCGCAACTTATGATCATAAATGGTTTGTTGAAATATGGGCTGACGGTCAGCTTATAGACAACTCGTATTTAGTTGACACTGACACTGAAACAAACACTTTAGCTACAGGAAGTTATAATCCAGGCTTTGTTACTAGTAATACTACTATAACTCCTTCCGCGACAGTCGCTGGCACGCAAGCTTCGCCTTCGAGTTACACAGCTCAACTGCAGTTTAAGATACAAGATCCTAACACGTCTGCGGACTCTAGTCATAAAGTGTTTAGTCAAATTAAAGTTAGAATTGGTGTTACAAACTCAGATCAAACAGCGAACTATCCTGCAGATCCAGTTTACGCTATATTGCACCTTGCTAAGCTTACTAAAACAAAGAGACTAACACATCCTAAAATAACGGATTATGCAGGTGAGCCAGAAGTTTTAGCTATTCCAATTTCAGACACACCAGCTTGGTCAGAAGTTATTCACGAGCTTCACTATGAAAATGTATGGAATATTACTGCTGGAAATGGAAATAGATTTTACAAAGCTGAACAAACTTTAGGTGTAGCAAATCCAGGTGAGTGGATAACTAGCACTGACAACAATGGAAACACAGTACAGTGGTATAATTTTGTTGAAGGTAACAATGTTACAGTAAGCCCAGGTTACGACAATGCTATTGAGGGCGAAAACTCTTACACAGGTGCTGCGCCAGCAGAATATATAACTACCCCTAACGGTAGTGACTTACCGTTGTTTAATCAATACACTGAAGCTACTAGTTTAAGTAGTGATCCTAACGAAATACCAACAGACTGCAGAGGAATACTTATTCAAAATGATGGATCTAACGAAGGTAGCTTTTATTTCGCGCAACCTTTAAATAACGAGTCTAAGTACGTTGTTGGAAATTGGTATTGTGTTGATGTTTTTCTCGACTCTAGTTATCCTAATGTGGCTTTAAATAATCTTTTAATACCTAACGTACTAGGTGCAGGTAGCGGTTTAGACAACGCTTATGGAACAGACCACACTCAAGACATAGCTGGCTATCCATCGTATCACTTTGGTAAAGTTGGAGGATCAAGTACAGCTGGTTATAGCAAGTCTATAATTTTAATGCCTGTTACAAATAACGAATGGCCTTTAGGTAATGGAAACGAAGTCTATAGAGCTATATTCCAATACAATGCTACTGAATATGCTCAAGAAGCTCAAGGTCAAAACTTTGTGTTACAAGGCTGGAATGCCGACTGTTTGATTAGAACTATATCTTTATATGATATAACAGAGCAAGCCACCATGGGTAAGCCTAATGGTTGGAACGTTCCTCAAGACGCTTGGGTTAGTGAGCATTCTATGCATGAGTTTATAACAGAGCAAACTAATGATAATCTTGAGCCTGAATGCTATTTTAGACATAACATGCTTTGTTGGAACACGGAAAGATCTAGTCACGTTTATTGGAATAATTATCACTACAATGGCAACGGACCTTTAGATGAAACAGAAGAATCTTATAGTGGATACTTGCTTAACTTTACAATAGAAAACAATCCAGACTTTGAAACCTTTGAAGGCAAGTTAAGAATTAGAGTTACAAACAGATGGAATGAGCAAACAAATTCTTTAGATGGAGCTTACATTAGAGATATAGATACGCCCGGTGACTACTCTATATTAATGAACTTTAACTCTATAGATCCAACTATAATTTCTGCGCCAGAAGGCTCTGAAGTAAGTGGTGTGTCGTTTGCTAATCAAAGTGATTATGCTCAGATTGAAAATCATAGAAGTAAAATAGTAGTATTCCCAGAAACCGGTGGCTGCACAGGCGCTTTAAGCAGTTTGTCGTTAGTTGACGCTACACAGTACTACGAGGGTGGCGGTATAGATTCTTGGGTTATAACAGGTTATGATAGGTCAGCGGCAAACCACATTTCTTGGAATCAAGAAGACTTAAACATTGTGTTTAATAATGCTCCTGTTATAGATGACTTAACAGAACAACCGGTTCAAACAGAGCAAAGAGTTGGTCATATTGAATCTAACTCTAATGTAACTTTTGGCTTAACGGCAAGTGAATTTACAGGAAGCATAAAAGCATATTACTACAATAGTTCTAACAAAGGGTTTAGTGTTGTTTACAATTCTGATGATAGCTATTCAAGCGTATTTAATTTAGACGAAGTTAGACCTAGCGACGCTTTAATAAATACTTTAGTCATTAAAACTAATGAAGACAACACTAGCTGCGTTATAGACGACATATTTTTATTTAAAAGTGCTGACGCTGGCTTTGAGCCAACAACTATAAGTTACAGTGAAGAAGTTAAAGGCTGGACTAGTTTAAAATCTTTTCACCCAGAATCTGGTGTGAGTGTTGCTAGACAATATTACACAATGCTGAACGGTGAGCTATGGCACCACCACGCTAACGATGTTAGAAATAACTTTTATGGGCAACAGTATGATAGTGATATAACTTTAATTATGAACGCTGATCCTTCTACAGTTAAAAACTTTAGAGCTGTTAGCTACGAAGGAACTCAAGCTAAGGTTCATGAGTCTAAGCAAGTATTTTTAGGTGTAAATGATTTAGGAGATAATTTGTACGCTAGCTCAGCAGATAATTATAATTTTTCTTCAAAACACGGTTGGTTTGCTGAAGATATACACACTGATACTCAACATGGGTCTATAAAAGAGTTTATTAAAAAAGAAGGCAAGTGGTTTAATAACATAAAAGGAAAAAATACAGGCGACTCTGTGACTATGGAAGAAGTAGGACAATTAAGCTTTCAGGGCTTGGGGTTTGCTGAATCTATAACGCTTACTGTTGATAGCGCGCCTGCAGAATAACTTTAACAATAATCAAATGGCTATAATAAACGAAATGCAAATAAATACTGAGGCTGTACCATCTACTGGCGGTACTAAGTATTTTAGCATAACAGGTGATGATGATGCTCAGTTTATGATTCAAGCCGTTACTTCTGAAGGTGTTTTTTATAATTTTACTACAAAACAATTCACAGCTGGAGAAGGTTTTAACTCTAATCACAATAAGTTAGTTAAATTGAGTGGTCAATATAACTCTTCAATACACTTTCCAAGTGGAGCTACTACAACGTACAGTATTATTTTAATAACAAATGGATTTGACACAACTATCAACAACGATACTAGAAAAGTAAGTGTTAAGAAAGTTACGCAAAGTAGTGAAACAACGCTTACGTTTGCTTTTGCTACAGACAATCCAAACAAGTACAGTTCTAGTCCAGCAGCGGCGAACGTTACATCTAGTGGGACGCCAGGAGTAGCTACAAGTGTAGGTGTAAACAATACTAGCACGGTAACAAACGCTGACAACGACACTCACGGCAGTGGATTTGCTACTTTAAAATGGGATAGAGATATAGTACAATATAACGGCGATAACATGTGGTACTGTCAAAAAACAGCCACGGTAAACGGCGCTAGCTCTAGTACTGTGTTAACACTAGATAGTGTAGATGAAATTGCGATAGGATCTCAAATAACTTATATCACAGGTACAACTGCTCCTGGTGCAACAACAATAGTAAAAGGTATAGATACTGACGCAAAAACAGTAGTACTATCTAGATCTCAAGCTTTTAGCGACGGCGCTACGGTAACTATAAGATCTTACGGTGCGTCTTTAATAAATAGTGTTGCTGGCACTAGCGTTAGCTTTTCCGCAGTTGTAGCTATTAAAACTAGCGGTACAAACAAAACCTATACTACTAACGGAGCTACTAACACAAGCAACACTATAAACTTGAACGGATCGCGAGGATTAGGTAAAAGCGCTATAATTTCAGGTACAGGGATAAATAGATCAAACTCTGGCGATGTTATACACTCTGTTAGTCTTAGCGCTAGCGGTGGAAGTATAGTTGTAGGAGATAATGACGCTGGTACATCTGGAGATCTTCAAACTTTACCGGACAACCTCACAATTAATACAGACTCTATTAGCACTATAGATGTTCATTTTAGAACGGAAATAAATAGTTATCCATCAACCAACAAGACGATAAACTTAGATTTAGATAGAATATTAACTCCATTAGCAACATCATGATAATAAATTTTTCTTCAGCAATCGATAACAGCTCCGTGGCCGTCGGTGATATAGCCTACGCGTCTTCTGTTAGCTCCATAAAAAACGGACTGCAATACTTTGGTGAAGGCGGTGCAACACCTAATAGAGTTGGAAGAATAATATCTGTAGGTTCTAACTTTATCGAAGTAGAGTCTGATTCATTAAGCCCAGTTGAAGGAGATTTTATAATGTTTTCAAAAGATAACTCTGTTAACGAAGCTAGTTTGAAAGGTTATTATGCTAGTATTACAATGAAAAATGAATCTACAGACAGAGCAGAGCTTTTCGCCGTTAACGCTGTAGTTCATGAAAGTAGTAAATAGTATGCTTAAAATGTGACTATATACACTATAATAGAATTAAATTAAATAATGAGTGAACAAGTTGCATTTAGAACCTTTAAAGAAGGTGATTACGAAATGTGTTGTGATTGGTGGAGATGGTGGTGGAAAGAAATACCGGTAAAAAGAAAAGTTTTACCAAACGATGAAAGATGTTTCGTAATAGAAAATAATAACATACCTGTAGCTGCGGTTTTTTTATACGCGGCTGTAAATCCAGAGGTAGGTTATCAAACATGGTTAGTATCTAATCCAGAGTACAAACAAAAAGATAGAAGAAAAATGCTAGAGTTGCTAGTAGCAAACGTGGCAAAGGAAGCGAAAGAAACCTGGGGTATGTCAATGTTATTTACAGTATGTGTAAACAAACACATGGAAAACATTCACGAAAACCAAGGTTGGTTTATAGAACGATCAGCGCCTTGTTACGAGGCGTTCAAATACTTATAATATGGGTAGAGCAGCACAAAGAAGAACAGAGCAGCAAATTACAGGCGCTACAGAAACTCAACTACAAGAGCAACGCGCATTTCAAGACAGACAAAGACAAGCTTTAGACGCTCAAAGAGCAAGTTATGAAAACTTTGAGTTTACAAATCCTTTTGCTGGTATGGAGAATACCATGGAGGATTTACAGGTTAATACAGTTGCGGCTGACTTTCAAGCAGAGCAAGGTAGACAGCAAAGAGCAAATTTATTAAGTGGGTTAAGAGGAGCGGCCGGAGGTTCTGGTATTGCTGGTTTAGCTCAAGCATTAGCTAATCAAGGAACCTTACAATCAAGAAAAATATCTGTAGACATAGCAAAACAACAGTCAATGAATGAAAAGCTTGCCGCTCAGCAAGGTATGCAGATACAACAACTAGAACAGCAAGGAGAAGCCGCCGTTCAGCAAGCGTTGGCCAGCAGAGAGTCTACGCTACTTGGCATGGAAATGGGTGAAATGGCTGGTGCTAGAGCTGGCGTACAAGCTGCTTACGGAAATCAAATGGCAGGGCTCGGCGCTATATCAGGCATGCAAAACGCTCGTATGGGTATGTATGGACAAATAATAGGTGGTGTTGCTCAAGGAGTTAGCACTGCTGTTACAGGAAACATTATAGGATAAAACGATGGCAAAAGGAGGAATAAATTTAACACCAAGAGCAGACGCTACTTTAGTTAACCAAGCCGCTCGTATGGGTATGGCTGGAGTGCCAAAAGATCTTAGTAAGACGTTCAAAGGAATGTCTGATAGTTATGCTTCAGCAATGAGCACTATAGGTGAGGTTGGCAACGCAATAGGTCAAACGTTAGGAAAACTAGCAGGTGAAGGTATTAAAATAGCTACTGAAAACTTAAAAAACAGGCAAGCTGGAACTTATGATGATTTTACAGACGGAGGGCTTGACGAAACAGCTAGAACTCTTTTGGAAGATTTAAAAGAAAAAGGTAGATTTTTAAAAGACACAGACGGCGACGGTAAAAAAGAAATTACTGATAGATTTAAGTTTGGTAAAGAAGGCAAACAAGCTAGACAAGAGTTTAGAAAAGAGAAAAAACAAACCTTAGCGCTTTTAGAAGATATAAGAAATAAACAATATGGAAATTTAGAAGCCGCAAGTAGAGGTGAGATTATTGAAGGAGCTTCTTCTGCGACTCAATTAACTATGAATAATGCTATAGCCGCTGGCGCCGAAGGTCTTGGCACAAACACTTCTTTTCCAGGAGTAAAAGCGGTTTCTTACATTACTGAGGTTGATGGTAAAAAATCTATAGCATACAGGCTTCAAGATAAAGACGGAAATTTAATAAAAAGCATTAACGAAGTAACTAATCAAATAGAATTAGCTGCCGGAGAAGACGATGCTTATTCTGTTGCTGCTAACAAGATAGACAAGTTAATAACTAAAAAAGATGCTTTAGTTGTAGAAAATTTTTCTAAAATAGGGGCAAACTCTTATAACAGTGGCTTAAAAAATCAAGAGTTTCAAGTTAATAAAACAAAATCTGACATATTAACTTCAGTTAAGACAGATGATGCTTTTTCTACAGCTGTCCATAGTAACGAGCTAGGATTAGATCAATCTTATGCTGACATGCTTTCTTCTTCTAATAGTATAACAGAGGAAATGTATACGTCTCTTTTTGACTTAAACAAAGACGGAACTATAGATGCTAGCGAACAGGCTAAAGCCGATTCTAACGTTAGAAGACTTGGCTTTGACAACAAAGAAGAGTTTATGAGCGTTGATAATATGCTAGCCTTAAAAAAAGCGATGTTAGATCCTACTAACATAGCGGCTAGAAATATATTTGCTAATTGGGCTACAGGCGAAATGGCAGACCAACATATACTCGGAGGACAAGATTACACTAAAACTTTAAATGTAGAAACAGCTGCAGAAAAAAGACAAAGATTAAAAGACGAAAAAAGATCTAGCACAATTGACGCTTTAAAAATTGGACAAAAAATTATAGAATATGATAATACTAGAGTTTTGTTTAGTGAAAATGGAGTTGATTATGCTCTTTTAACTAAAAATGAACTTAGCGACGTAGATAAAAATGGTCTTTCTGCTATTGACAATGCTCAGTTCTTTAATAGAGGAAACTTTATAGTTAGTTTAGGTGGCGAGGTTTTACCTGGAGAGTTTGATGATGATAATAGTGTCAATGAAAAGGAAGAAGAAGAGTTTAACGCTAAGCTTGGAGCTTTAGGAAATAAAGTTAATGCAGATGGAAACGGTGAAATATACGTAAACCAAAAATTTGATGGCGGCTTCCGTAGTCAAGCGGGCTACGAAGGGTATTTATTTGAGTCTAATAGCGAAAAATTCATTGCAGGTACTTTAAACAGAGAGTATAAGTCTCTAGGCTTTAGATTTGAAATGAAAGGTGCAAACAGAATAACAGCGTTTGGTGAAGATAAAGATGGAAAAGAGATATTTGAAACTTTTAAAACAAATCAAGGCGACGCTCTAAATAAAAACGAAGAACTTAGATTAAAGCAGTGGATGCAAGACAATAAGCCTGCTTTAAAATAAAAATAAATATCATATGCCAGATTATATTTCCGCAAACGGTTTTTCATATAGCGAAGAAGAGATAAACGATACCGCCAAACAAAAAGGTATTACCTTTGAAGAGGTCGTAGCTAAAAACGGTTTAACTCTACCCGATAATACTATGAATGTAGATCAGTCTAAAGCTGAACCTATTGAAAGTGAGTATAAGTCTATAGAAATGCCTAGCGTTGATCAGCTAAAAGAAGGTATATCTTGGCTTCAAGCAGAGGGTGATATGAAATCAAAACTTAACGCTTGGTATAAAAATTCTGAGTACGAGTTTGATGATGTTTCTTTTGGTAAAGACAAAATTAAGGTTTACGATAAAAGCACAGGTGAATACTCTGACGAGTTTGATGTTCCTAACCTTTTTGAAGGTACTGTGTTTTCTGGTTTTCAAGAAATTACTAAATTTGAAGATCTTCACAACAACTTATCAACTTTTTTTAATCGTAATAAGAAGAAAAACGAAAACCAACTTGCTTTTGACAAACAGTATAAAGATCAAAGAAAAAAAGCTGAAGGAAAAGTAGGTGATCTTTTGGAAGACACTAAATTTATGACTGAGGTGCTAGGTGAAGAGTGGACTGTAGATTATATTACAGACGTTAAAGAAGGTGGTAAAAGTGGAGTTGGTAACGACCAAGACTATGAGTTAATACTTAAGGCTATAAAAGAAAAAGTAGGTAGTTTTGAAGGTGGTGCTTTAGGTTTGTTTGAAAGCTATGTTCCTGGAGAAGATTTGTCAAGAATAAGAGAAGAAGATCTTGAGTCTGTTGTAAGAGACGGTATAAGAAAAAAGTTTAAAAAAAATGAAGCTAAAGCTTACGAGAAGTTAAACACAGAATTTAACGAAGGCATAGACATTGAAAACATGAGCGCTAGTGATGTTGAAAAAGCACACACAAGCTACATGAAAAACGTTGTTTTAAACGATGAAGAACAACTTGTTGCTGACTCTTACAATAGATTACAAAAGCTAGAACCCGGATCACAAGAATACCAAAAAGAAGAAAAAGTTTATAATAAATTATTAAAAGACTCTGAGTCGTTTTGGCAGTACGGTTCTAAGGCTCTTATAGATCCGATAACGAGACAGTCAATTGACCCTGAAGCTCCAGGAGCTAGTACGGCTGTTGAAGTAACAAAAGAAGATGCTGACTATGTAAAAGCAACTTATGGAGATAATGTTGACGCTGCTTTTTCTGCTAATGGAAGAAAAGCATTTGTGTTAAGCAGAAGAGGAGAACAAGTGTTTGACGTTACTATAAACGATCCTCAAGCGTTAAGTATATTCAAAAGCTTAAATTATGAGGTTAAAGGCGAAAACAAACTTGGGTATGAAATGGAGATAAAGCTAAAGGATTTAGCTCCTTATTACGATCAAACAGTTAAATCTGACGGTTTTACTTTTGGCAACTTGTTGTCTGGTAGAGCAGATATAGGATCTTCTATAGCGGGCGCTTTAGGTATTTCAGACAAAGCTACATTTGAATCTCCAATGGGTTATTTTGGCTTAACTGAAAAAACAGACTTGCAAAAGTTTGGCTTGTTAGAGCAAAGGTTTTTTGACCAAAATGAATATGCTGACGAAGATCAATCTAAAGCTTTTAAAAGACTAGTAAAAGATCACAGAGACGACTTATATAACAACGTAAAACAGGGTAAAGTTTTAGCTCAAATGAAGCTTATGAACCTTGACGTTTCTTCAACAAAATCTTTTTTACCAGAAAGAGGCGTTGAATTAGTAGTAGAAGGCGCTTTAGGTATAGAAGGAGCTGATAGTCCAATGTCTACGGACTTGTTTGACACTGGTAGAGGCAAGAGAGACGTTATGGAGACCATAATAAACACTACAGATGTAAAAGCTACTAAGAATCAGTTAGAGCGCTTTAAAAGAAGTGGATTTTATAGAACATACGAAGGTGTTGCTGGATTTGTTCCTGCTATAGCTGAATTTGCTTTGATAGACGTAGCGCTAAAGAAGACCGGTGCTATAACTGGTGCTACTAAGCTAATGAGCAAACTTAGCAAAGGTACAGCTGGACAGAAAATGATGTATCATACCTACATGGGTATTCGCGAAGAGTTTAAGATGGCCCAAGCATTTGATGAGCATTATCATCTAGGTGGTGGTGCTGGCTTTTACGCTATTGGTGCGGGCTTACCTAGATTTACTACTGGATTTCAACAGCTTAACTCTTTAATGAAACTAAATAGAAGTGGTGTTGCTGGTGCTTTATCTACTCAAGGAGCAGCTCAATTAGAGGCTTTAATTAGAGATGTAAGAGGTAAAGAAACATATCAAACTTATTTAAAAGAAAACTATAGCGATTTAGACTTAAAGTTTAGCGATGCTATTATTGACTACTTTGTTTTTGCCGCTGTAGGCGCTAAAGGTTTTGCTAATAAAAACTTTAGGAACTATATTAACACTACAAGCAGGCTTGAAAGGTTAGAAAAAGAATTGGTAGACAAAATAAACGTATACAGTAGTACAATAGAAAATAGAAAAGCCACAGGTAATCGTACGTCTACTACTAGCACTGAAACAGGAAAAGAGTTAATGAGCGGCGAAGGTGTGCTAGAAAAGAAGCTTAAAAAAAGTCAAGAGCTACTTGAGGGCGTGCATAACACGTTAAACACTATATATAGAACGGCTGATTTTCAAGATCCTGCTAAGGTTCAAAAAATACTTGAAAGACAAGGTAAAAACTTAAAAGCAATATATGGTAAAGATATAGCTTTTGAAGTTGTGTCTGAAAGAGTTGACAAAGATGGTAGAAAGTTATTTGAGTTTGATGATTCTGCAGCTGAGTTTAAAAGCGATAAAAAAACAATTATAGTTGATATTAATAGGGTTACTGAAGGTAAAACACCTCATGAGGTTTTTCACTTTGTAATGGAAAAATCTTTTAGTTCAAATCCAGAAGTAGTTCAAAAATTTAAAAAATCTATTGTAGATGCTTTTCCAGGTAAAGTGTTTGATGCTGAAATAAAAGATAAAGATGGCAAGACAACTGGTCAAAGAAGAAAAATGACTATAGAAGAGTTTATTGAAAACGAACATGGTAAGTCAACTGAAAACTTAAAGGCTAACGAGTTTATGGCATATGTAGCCGAAGTATTATCTAATCCAAGATTTTACGCTCAGCATAGTCAAAAAGGCACTTGGGGAAAAATAAAAAACAATATAAATAAGTTTACCAACGAAAGATACGGCTCAAACGTTTTTGAGCAAGGCACAAAACAAGACATGATTGACTTCATGTATAACTTCTCAAGGTCTACTAAGGCTGGTACTTTAACTCTTAAGCAAATAGAAATGTTTAAGAAAATAAAAGAAGATGGTACTTTTGGCGAACCTATAGAAGCTGACAATAGAACAGAACAAAAGAAAAGAGAGCAAGCTAGTGAAGACTATACTATGCCTTCAGCAAGCGTTGAAATGTCAGCGGGTACGCAGAAAGTTTACGATGCTATGGTTAAGGGTAAGAAAGGTAGAGACTTAGACAGAGGCATAGAGCAATTAGTAATGCCTGACTTTGACAACAAGACTTCTGTTGCTGGGAAAAATTTCGACAGTCTTATCTATGATGTTATTCAACAGCTATACCCTAGAATAGGAGGAAGTAAAACAAAAAGCTATGACTTAGCTGTTGATCTAGTGTACGATACTAAAAGACCTAATCCTGAAACTACTAAAAATAGAGGTTTACTAGGTATTATAAAAGAATACGAGGCTAGAAAAGAGTATATTACCACTCAGAGAAAACAAGAAGATGGTAGTACAAAAGATGTTAAAGAAATATACGATTCTGAAGGAAACAAAAGAATAACCGAAAAGAAAGTTCAAGAGTTAGAAAGAAAGTACAATGCTAAGTTTGGAACTAAAGAGTTTATAGATCAAGCTAACGCAGAAGGTTACAAAGGAAAGCAAAACCTAACTAAAAAAGTTGGTCAAACTTTGAAAGAACGTATACATGAAATAGTAGATAGATCTGGTCTTACTGAAAGCGAACTTCAAGGCATGGACTTTGGTAAAAGCTTAGATGATATATCTGAGGCGAAGCTAGCAGATTTAGGTGGCGGTGTTGTTGAGACTAAGATGCCTAAACAGAAAACTAAACAAGAAAAAATTGAAGAATATAAGCTAGAAAACAAATTAGATTTAAGAGAGCACAAGCTGTTTAAAGATAATGTAGAGCTAAAAGTAGAAACTCAAGTGGCTGCTTTAAAGTTTTTAACAGAATCTAGAATTGAAGATATAAGAAGAGAAACTTACAAAGACGCTTTTAAAAAATATCCTAAAGCATTTGCTGAGTTTAAAAAACAGTTTGGAGAAACTAAAGAAGACATAAAAGAAACTTTTGAAAAGCAAGGTAAAGATTTATTTAAAGGTATATTATTAGACAAAGATTATTTTACTGGTGAAAAAGTTAGTGGTATAAAGAAAACTTTTGACACGTTATTTAAAGGCACTGGCGTTAGAATGGCTATGTCTGAGTTTGGCCCTTTAGCTAAAGCTGTAAGAACAGAAAAAGAGCTAGCTATTGGTCCTGAAAAATTTGAAAAAATAGATCCTAAAGGTGAAAATGTTTTATACAACAAGATATACGGAACAGGAAGATCTAGTCAACACAAGACAAGAGCTGATAAAGCTATGCAGTTTTTGTTTGAGTCATATTTTAATCAAACAGTTAGGCTAGATAGACTTAACAATCCTGGTATAATTGAAATGCTAAAAAAGAAAAATCCTGGTATATACGAAGGACTTGGATTTGAAAGAGTGCTTAAACAAATTGCGACAAACTTAAAAGGTAGCGTTCCAGAGTCTATGGCTAGTAATTCTAGGATAGAGTTAATATCTAATCAACTTGGCAGTAAAATTAAAAGAGGCGCTAGTGCTAGATCTGCAGTTCTTGAAATTATAGCTAAATATGAAGATTTAAAACCTTATAAGCAGGAAATACTAGACAAGATGGGCGTTGCTTTAGAAGGCATAAAAACTACAGGTGAAGCGCTTGTTAAAGTAGGTGAAGCTTCAAGAAAACTTGGCTTGCTAGAAGGAAAAGCTTTTGCACCTATCGTGTTTGGTGGTGGCTATAAAGGTAAAAAGGGTTTAGTAAGTGTACACGACTTAATAAGAAAGTTTGCTGAAGACAATAATATTCCTAAAGAATTATTAAACATTGACAAAAACTTTTCTGATAGAGTTGCTGACCCAGATTTTTCTAGAAAATACTCTGAAGAATTTTTACCAGACTTTTATAACACGTTTGATTCTAGGCTAATAAATGCTTTTAGCAAGATAATAAGACCTACAATGGGCGAAGGTCTTCTTAGATTTGGCTATAGACCAATAGTTGACTATATTAGCAAAGGAGTATTTAAAGGACAAAGACCTTTAATATTTAATACTGAAATGGGTAAGGGTATTATAGAAGGCTTAGATGGTATTATTGAAATAAATTCAAAAACTAAAAAGCCTTATACAGCTAAAGAGTTTACGAAAAAGTTTGGCATTGACCTTAAGTTTGTAAAGGTTAACGATAACGTTAAGGTAAAAAACTTAATAGAAAAAACGTTACAGTCAGAAACTTTTTCAGACATATCTACGGATAAAGGAAAGAAAAAGATAGCTAAATACATAATGGAAAAGCTATCACCCGATGCAACCGTAAAAGGCTACAACAAAATGGTTGAGTCAAACGAAGGTATGTTAAAGTATACGGCTGGAAAAATATTTGACTACCTAAGCAACGCTAAAACAATTGAGCAGAAAGCAGAAGCTATAAACAATGTATCTTTTATGCTTCAATCTCAAACCAGTAGCGGTGGAGGTATTTTTAGAGGATTAGCTACTCATACAGCTATAACATTAAAAAGCGTGCTGCCTACAGCGAAAAAGAAATATCACAGCGAACACGAGTTTCAATTAGCTAATTATACTGGAAACGTTCTTATATCTGCTCTTAGAAACACTGGAAATAAATCTAAGTTTACTAGCGAAGTAGATGCTTTGACTAGAATATACAAGCAAAGTATAATAGAAAAGACTCTACAGGAAAGAATAGATAAAACAGGTAACACTACAAGCGTTTATTCTGAAAAAAATATTGACACTGATGTCACCGCTAAATACGAGTTCTTAAAAGAAAGGCAGATAATGGAGTCTACGCTAGACTTGAAAACTGGTAAAACCTTTGATCAGTTAGCTGACAACTTTATAGAAGGTGGAGCGGCTGCTAAAGCTTTAGAGTCTGCTTTAATTCAAAATCAAAAAGCGTCTAAAAGTCAAGGCATGCCTTCTAAGAACGTAACGCTAACGGAAATGGTTAGAAACTCTGTTATTAGAGACAAAGCTGTATTGTTAGGTAGAAAAAAGAATAAAAACCCTAGGGGTATGTCAACGTTTGACTTTGATGAAACGTTGGTTATTGGTGGAAAAAACTCTGTTACTGCTACAAAAGGAAAAGAGTCTATAAAAATAACATCTGAAGAGTTTCCGTTAAAAGGACCTGAGCTAGCAAAACAAGGATATAAGTTTGACTTTTCTGACTTTGTTAATGTTAAAGGAGGTAAAGAAGGTCCTTTAATGCAGAAGCTTAGAAATCAAATAGAAAAATACGGTACAGACAACGTGTTTGTATTAACAGCTCGTATGCAAGAAGCTGCGCCCGCAATACATGCTTGGTTGAAATCAAAAGGCGTTGAGTTAAAGCTAGAGAATATAACTGGTTTAGGTAATAGCACTGGTGAGGCTAAAGCTATGTGGATGCTTGAAAAGTTTAGCGAAGGGTATAACGATATGTATTTTGTAGACGATGCTTTGCCAAATGTTAAGGCTGTTAAAAACGTATTAGATCAGTTAGATATAAAATCTAATGTTCAACAAGCATTAGCTTCTAAAAACTTAGATTTAGAAATTAACAAAATAGTAGAGCAAGCTTTAGATATAAAAGCAGAAAAAGTTTTTTCAAAAGCAGAAGGTAAAACTAGAGGAAAAGATATAAAAAGAAGAAGACTATTTATGCCGGACACAGCTTCTGATCTTGAACTTTTATTAGAGCCTTTGTTTGGTAAGGGTAAGCAAGGTATTGAAAATAAAAAATGGTTTACCGAAAACTTTACTAGCGTTTGGGAAAGAAACATAAACGATTTTAATACAGCACGTCAAGCAATAACAAGCGACTACATGGCTTTACGTAAGCTTAATAAAGACGTTGTTAAAGCCCTGCCAAAAGCTGTTGAAGGAACTAACTTTACAGCGGATCAAGCTATAAGAGTCTACTTATGGAATAAATCTGGTTTTACAATACCAGACTTAACACCTACATCTCAAGCTAAGCTTGTCAAATTTGTTGTTGATAATCCAAAAATAAGATCTTATGCTGAAAGTGTTGCTAGACTTACTAGGCTAGAATCAGGTTTAAAAGAACCTTCTGCTGAATGGTGGGCGGAAACTCTAGCGACTGAAATACAAGACTTAGGAAAAGGTGTTGGTAGAACAAAATACATACAAGAGTTTATCGATACTAAAAACGAAATATTTTCTGAGAAAAACTTAAACAAAATGGAGTCTAAGCTAGGTACAAGATGGCGTGAGACTATTGAAGATATGTTTGAGCGAATGGAGACCGGTAGAACTAGAAGTATGAATCTAGGTAAACAAGGAAACGCATTGATGAATTACTTTAATGGATCTGTTGGTACAATAATGAACTTTAATACTAGGTCTGCTGCTCTTCAGTTAATATCTACTGTAAACTTTGTAAACCACTCTTTTAACAATCCAGTTGAAGCTGCTAAAGCTTTAGCTAACACTAAGCAGTACGCTAAAGACTTTATGTTTATTATGAATTCTGATATGTTAAAGCAAAGAAGAGCTGGTCTTGAAATTAACGTAACAGAAGCTGAGCTTGCTGCTGCGGCTGCGCAAACCAAAAACCCAGCCAGAGCAATGCTAGCTAAAATACTTAAAGCTGGTTATATACCAACTAAAATTGCGGATAGTTTTGCTATATCTGCGGGTGGAGCTACGTATTATAGAAACGCTATAAAAATGTATGAAAAGAAAGGCTTGAGCACTAAAGAAGCAGAACGTAGAGCATTTATAGATTTTCAGGCTATAGCAGAAAGAACGCAGCAGTCATCAAGAGCTGACCTTTTATCTAAAGAACAAACTTCTTTTGCTGGTAAATTAATATTACCTTTTGCTAACACTGCTATGCAGATGAATAGAATAATGACCAAAGAAGCTTTAGACATATCTAAAAAAAGGTACAAAGGGTTTGTTGGAGAAAACTCGCTAACAAATAAGCTTAGTAAAATAGGCTATTACGGTTTTGTTCAAACATCAATATTTGCCGCGCTTCAATCTGGAGCATTTGCTTTATTTTTAAACTCTGATGATGATAAATTAAAAACAAACGGGTATACAACCGCTGGAAACACTGTTATAGACTCTTTTTTAAGAGGTATGGGTATTAACGGCGCAATACTAAATGGAGTTAGACTTTCTATTCAAGAGTTTATAAAGCAAGACGGTAAGAAATACGGCGTAGACTACAGTGAAGTTGCAGAAAAGCTATTAAATATATCGCCTTCTATTGGATCTAAATTTAGCAAGCTTGACGCGGCTGGTAATACTTACAAAAAACATAAGAAAGTAATTAAAGATGAAGGCTTAACTCTCAACGGCCCTTTAATGGAGGCTTCTACTCAAGCTATTGAGGCTGTAACAAACATACCTGTAAACAGGTATTATAGAAAAGCAAACAACATAAATAATGCTCTTGATACAGAATATGAAAACTGGCAAAGAGGTTTAATGGCAGCTGGTTGGAGCAACTGGGGCTTAGGAGTAGGTGATGAGGTAATTATCAATAAAGGTAAAGAAAATGAGTACGTTAAATACTACACTAAGGAAGAGGCTAGAAGAAGAGATTATCTAAAGCTTTTAAACAAAATTAACGCTAAAAATAAAAATATAAACACAGCAGCACCAAGACGTGGTCCCGTGAGCTTTTAATTAACAAGAAAAACAAGTAATATTTTAAGTTATAACCTCGATCAAAAATGGCTAAAGAATTAAACGAAAATACTAGTTTTAAAATTAGTATACAGACTCTAATAGGTATAGGGTTTGGTATGGCAACTATTATAAGCATGTGGTTTGTTTTACAAGCTGACATTGCTGAAGCTAAAGAACTTCCAAAACCTGATATAACACGCATGGAGTTTCAAATGAAAGACGAAAACATTCGTAACACTATTATAGAAACTAGAGACGATGTTAAGAAGTTAGAAGAGCGTATGATACGTATGGAAGATAAAATTGACGCGTTAAAATAATGAAAGCGCTACTAACCACGACACTGCTTTTAATTTACGCTACGGCCTATTGCCAAATTGAGGCGGTTCACTTTAACGCTGGCTGGAACGACGCCAACGACGTTGAGTGGTTTTCTAAAATAAAAGACTGCGACACTAAAAGCTTGTTGATAGAAGACAACAACAATCAAAGCAAGTATGAGATCGCAATAGTACCAACAATAGTAATATTTGATGATGGAGAAGAAGTTAAAAGATTTCAAGCAGACCTTAGTTTCAAAATGGTCGCAACTAAAGAAGAAGTTAAAGAATATATTGAAGAACTTATAATTAGTAAATTCTAATGAAAAATATAGCGCGATTATATATATTTTTATTTTTTGCGATGCTTGTTTCATGCCTTGCAAACGCTCAGTGTCCTAACGGTACATATCTAGATATTATAATAAATCCAGATCAATATCCAGAAGAAACTTCTTGGGCTATACTAGATGATAACTTAGATACTATAGTTACTGGTGGACCTTACAATGATATAGTTGATTATTCACCTCAAGTGACTCAGCTTTGTATACCT
>Ga0181379_1000120_pt1 | contig 37947 bp, 40 predicted proteins | sample 2SPOviralmetaG_FD_130115 | JGI IMG/M metagenome (GOLD analysis project Ga0181379, IMG submission 130115) | Marine viral communities from the oligotrophic San Pedro Time Series (SPOT) site, San Pedro Channel, CA, USA - 2 SPOT_SRF_2009-07-10 | ecosystem: Environmental > Aquatic > Marine > Strait... | reverse complement strand
GTGGCGCAACAACCTGGAGCATCAGCAGCTGACATCGTGGCGTTTTTGTCCAACGAGCGAAAGATGCGAAACCACGGATTGACCACACGGAAAGTTGGATTGTTTATCCCTCTTCACCTCGCTGAAAGCATCAATTTCCGACTTGACGCTTCAACTGGAAAGCGAATCTACCATCTCGCTGCCTGAGGCATCACCACATTCATGCCCAAGTGCTCTCTGGCACAGGCATGGACTGGAGTTCTGTGGCCTCGGCTTCGGCGCTGTTTCCCTCATTTACCGGAAAGGAAGATGGGGCACTTCCTGCTCTTCCATCCAACGGTCCTGCATGGTCTGTTCTCGATCCGAACAACGATCGTGGATTGAAGATGCAAATGGCCTCACTGAAAGGTGAAATCGCCTGCTCAAACCCAGGATTCTTCACCCGAGGCGACGGCATCATTGTCGATGCATCAGCAACCATCGAAGCAGGAGCCTACCTCATTGGCCCTTGCTACATTGGACCACGGGCCACCGTTCGAAGCGGCGCATACGTCAGGGAATACTCCTGGATTTGTGCTGATGCTGTCGTGGGCCACGCTACGGAAGTGAAGCATTCCATCCTCCTGCCGGGCGCCAAAGCCCCTCATTTCAACTATGTTGGAGATTCTGTTTTGGGGAAGGACGTGAACCTCGGGGCGGGCACGAAGCTCAGCAACTTGCGCAACGACGGTGGTGAGGTCCACCTTCGCCATCAAGGGGACCGCATCCCAAGCGGATTGAGGAAATTTGGAGCCCTGCTTGGTGAAGGCGCGGCACTGGGATGCAACAGCGTCACCAATCCGGGCGTGGTCCTTGGATGTAACAGCGTCGTATGGCCCAACGTCACCGTCACTGGCGTGCACGGCCCCGGCAGTCAACATCGTTGAGGGATGGTCGTGAGCGGGTCGTTCTTCGGTACCGATGGCATTCGTGGTGAGACCACGCTCCGAGAGATGGACGAGGACGAAGCCATTGCACTCCTCGAACAGGAACGTTCTCTGAGTCCGGCTTTCATGCGCGTGTTGGGTGAAGCGCTCTCTCATGTTCAACCTGAATTCCCTGGCAGCGGTTCCACCGTGGTCATTGGTTGGGATGAACGCCCTCACAACGCTGAATTGGTCGGGGCCTTGACCCTCGGGCTTCGCCTGACGGGGAGCCGCGTGATTCACATCGGTGTGTGCGCGACGCCCACCCTTCATCACGCCGTCCTAGCCTTTGATGCCCGAATGGGATGCATGATCACGGCGAGCCACAATCCGGTTTCCGATTCTGGAATCAAAGTTTTCAACGCGTACGGGTACAAGACAACACGGGCCAATGAATTGGAGATCAGCCGAACTTTGCGCCAACTGGCTGAAGAGGACCGCGAGGTGGATGCAAGCGACAGAAACGCCTTGCAGCAGGCTGATGAAACCCCTCTTGAGTGGGCCACGGCCGCACACCCGTCTTGGTTAGAGCAACGCTTTGCGTTGTTTGAGGACATCTTTGGTGGATGGGGCGAAAGCCGTCAACGGGGTGCATTCGCCACGCCTTTTTTGGTTGATTCCGCGTCCGGATTTGCCTCTTCATGGCTGGCTCAATGGTTGACAGAACGAGGTTTGCCGTGCGAAGAGGTCAGTGGCTATGCACCGGCGTTGAACGCTGATTGTGGCGCTGGAGATTTCTCGCCGACGCAAACGTGGACCCACGAAGAGGCTGCGGCCTCGTCCCACGCCTTGCTGAAACGTCTCGTTCCCGGGCCTGAAGGGCAATGGGTTGGAGCCGCACTGGACGGGGACGGAGATCGGTGTTTGATCATTGAAGCCACCAGAGACGGATACAAAGTGGTCGATGGGGATGCCATGGCCGCCATATTGATGGCTGCTGGGCACCAAGAAGCATGGATGTTTGGTGCAAGCATTGAGTCGGACGTCGCCCTCATGGGCTACATCGCTTCCCTCCACGATTCAACAAAATGCTTCGAAACCGCAGTAGGAGACCGGTGGCTATCGTTTGCACTCCGTCCCCAAAACGGAGGATGGCTCAAGAGCGCAAGCATGCCAAAGGCCTGTGGGATTGAAGATTCGGGGCACGTGGTGTTGCCTGCACCGCATCCCTCGCTTGAAAACAAGTGGAGTTTGGTGGGCGATGGGAGTGCAACCCTCTGCGCTGTTTTGCTTGCCGCCGACCGAGGGATGCTGCACGGTTTTGAACGCGGATGGAAACAGCGGGTTTCGATCAAAGAGAGTCAACGAGAACGGTGGCATGCCGATGCTGGCATCTTTCGGAGCACCTGTTCAACCATTCTGTCAGCCTTCACAGAACTTGGATTCAGTGCGGAGCGCCGATACGTCGAGGGAGAAGAAAACCTCCTTCTGGTCCATGGAGTAAACGGCGAGGATGTGGTTTCATTTGGGATTCGCAACAGTGGAACACAAGCCAAAACAAGCCTCTCAATCCGTCTTTCACCCTCTTTAGATTCAACTCCATTTGTGGAACTTCTGGATGAGGTTCAAGCCACGTTGAAGGCCGTTCTGCAAGGCGATTAATCGTCCAATAGAGCCGCTTCGTTGGTTTGTGTAAACGTCGTCACTGCGAACAACAGCAGGGCGGAAGCGACCAACATCAGCAGCACATAAGTCGCCGTCGTGCCAGCCACCAGAGCCACGGCAGCCAAGAGCCAGGCAACGGCTAAATCGGCGGCACCGACGATTCTCCATGACTTTCGCTGGGTGAAAATCCCGCACAACCATGCCGTCGAGGAGACCAACATGGCCGTGAGGGACAAGAACACCAATGACTGCGACATGACAGCGGCGGCGTAGAGAAGCAGATGGGTCGCCCACAACGCCGATGAAAGCCAAAGGCCCTTGTCCATGCGCACGAGGGCAACCGACCAGACCAAGGCACCCAATCCGACACCCATCGCCGTGAGCGAGAAGGTCAAGGGTGGTGATATGGAGGACAGTGCCCAAACGGACAGAGCCTCCACTGCGAAGGGCGTGGCGACCACAGCGGTCAACGCCACAGCGGGTTGTTGCCATGCGCGACCACGACGCAGCCCGTTCACCAACGAAACCACCGTAGCGATGCCAAGCGACAGCACCACCGTGCTCAGCATCCAAGCACTGCGGCCAAGAGCCGTTCGGTGGTCAGGGAGTTGGCGCTTGAGACGCTCGCCTTCCACCCAATCGTACACGAGAACTGCGCCGAGAAGAAGGACTTCGCATAGCAGTAGCGGCAACCCCCAAGTGGACAATGAAGCGTTCAGAGGGTCGGTCGTCAATGGGAGGGGAACCTCGCCTCCGATGAACACGCAAATGATACGGTCCGCCACCAGCAAACCGAGGACCAATTCCAAAGCGCTTGGGATTCTCAAGCCAAGGTCGTTACGGCCCATGAGCCCCATGGAAGCCAAGACCGTCAAGGTCAACATCAGCACGGCTTGGTGCAGAGCATCATCTGCGAGAACGCCGGTTGTCATGCGGCCAGCGATGTGAACCAGAACCATCCCGCCCATGGCGAATGCAATGGGCAATTCCACACCAGCCATATCCGGTAGGCGTAATCCAATCGAATTCGCTCGCAAGCGGGCAACGCCGACGAGAACCACGGCAAAGCCGGCGCTGAAGAGCAGGGCCTCCAACCCATACGGCGTTGCGTATGCGCCCCACATCGAAAACAGGAAGGATGACCCGAGGAACATCAACAGCACCACTGGACGATAGTGAATATCGCCGAACATCAAATCCGAATCGCTTGATGCGCCCGACCTTTTCGATCGCTTTCGCTGCTGTTCTGCCAAATTGAGAAGTTGGGCATCCAAGTCCTTCAGGGCTACGTTGGTCGCACCGTCTGAAGATGTTGAGGAAACCAATTGGCGCATGTGTTCTCGCTTCTGAGCAAAGGAGGCTTCCCGCTCCTCTCGTTGAGCGAGGGCTTTGAGGCCAGAACGTACATCACCTTGCATGGCGAGAAACACGCCGGTGATCACAAACAACACCAGGGCAGCGGTTTGGATGGAGGGCATCTCGGTGCTCTGACCAGCAATGCCCATGCTCACAAGCAACCCTACGGCGGCGACAGAGGGGACCAAAAGACCGTCGAGGACATTCAGGCGATGCATGTACATGGCCAGGGAAACCGCACCCATTATGCTCAACACAACAAGGTTCGCTGAAGCGTCCAACAGCCCTTGTCCGGTCAGCATCGTTTGACGTTGAGGAGAAAGGGCCACGACGAGCAACAAAGCGGTGGTCACGCCCAATTGCAATGTGATCAACCGGCCAGGAAGCGCTTTGTGATGGGCTTGCTGAGTGCCTGCTTCTTCAGCTTCCACTGCACGCGCTACGGCTCCGAGAACAAGCAAGAAACTTCCCCCAGCCAACAATCCAGACCACGCCGCTTCATCCCCATAACGCCAGGTAAGAGCCAGCACTGCGATGGACCATACCAGCACCAAGGTTTGGGGTTGCCCTCCGTGTCGACCCTGCCAAACCATTGCGGCGTGCGTAAGTAACAACAACCCCATGCCTCCAATGAGACCAAGGGAGGTCAAACCACCTGGACGGGTGATGCTGACATAGGTCGCGCACGCCAGGAAAAAGCTGAGGCTCCAGAGGTTGAGAAACTCAGAATCTCTGAGACGGGTGCTGATCTCCGAGAGGCCAGCAAAGCCCGCACCAAGGTTCAGTTTGGCATGCCCCAGACTTAGACAGACGACAATTTGTTGCACCACCAACGCAGCCATCCACCAACCAGTATCGGCTTCGCTGAGAACAACGGGGACGAGGTCGGCATTGATGAGGCGGGTTTCAAAATCGGTGGCGAACGTGAGAAGCCACCCGTACGGAGCAAGCACCGCAACACCTGCCATGCTGGGCGATGAACGCATGACCGCCATGGTCGCTAGTCCAACCCAAACCATGCCTTGGGTCGCCAACAAGAGGCGGGCGTTTCCACTCCCTTCGTCAGCAGGGATCAGCAACGTCAGCAGGACGACAACGACCATTGAACCCATCCAAAGAACATGATCAGAGACATCGGTTTGGTGCATCAGCAAGACACCGATGCACAACGCTGCCGTGGCTGTTGCGAAGAGGGAATATTCCGTCAATTCAAACGGGAGAGAAGGGCTGAGGACACCGGTGTTGAGGAGAGCGACCCCTGCGATCAAAAACGGAACAGGGGCGAGAACAAACGGCATCAGCCGGGACCATGCTACGCCCCGAACCACGAGGTAAGAGGCCGTGAAAGCCAACGTGAGAAGCATGAGTTGGGCGAGTGCGTACCCGGTCTCGGTGCGGTGAGCGGCGATGGCCATCAAGGCCCCCACCATACCCAAGGAAACCGATACGGCCCACAGGCCGGGTCGGCCCAGGCCAACAGCATTGACCGCTTGACTCAACCAATTTTCATGGTGAACAAAGGCTGCTGCCATAGCGGCGTTCGCCGCAGACACCACCGCCAGCAAGAGGAACAATGTCAAATCGTTCTCGATGGTCAGCAGCGTGAGCGAAAGAATAGACCAATCATCGGAAAGAGCGTGGACTCCAATCCAAAGGTAAGACATTGAAATTCCCAGGCTGGCCAGATTTCCCGATGAACGCGCCAGTGCAAGACCGTGCATCAGACCCATAGCCAAGACGATGAAGAGGGCGATGCCAACCTCTCCAAACACAGCCCCAGCGGAACTTCCTACCGCGAACAAGACCAAGGCTGATTGTGCTGCAATGGCATCTTCGTCGTGTCGAAAAGCCAACGCCACGTTGAGGCCGACCAAGGTCAACATGAGCATACCGAGGGTTTCGCTGGCCCCAAAACCAACGTCATCGAACCATCCCCAACGCCAAGCGTCGAGGGCTAAACCATAGAGCAACTTCATTGAAATGATGACCCAAGTAAGACCGAGGAGATGCATTGAATCGCGACGGATCCAACGCTCGCCCAGATACAGTCCAAACATGGCCATGGCCAGGAGACCTGCACCTCCGAGCAAAGGAGGGAGGACGGTTCCGACCATCGCTCCAATCGCCGTCCAAACCACGACCATTGACACAGCGAGGCCACGTCCGATTTGTTGCTCACCATGAACCGCAACCTGCGTTGTGGAATCAACGGAGGCGCTCGCATCTGGCTCGAGGGCAAACAACTCGCCAACTTCGCCAATGGCCGCATCGTTTTCCACCTCCATTTCAGTCGAGGACGACGGGGAATCTGTCATCGTAGGCGCCGCAGGTTCCGAGGTCCCGACCATGAATGAATCCAAATTCAGCCCTTTGGCACGCTTGAAGGATTGTGACCGGAGGACTTCATCCTCTGAATTCTTGTCCTCCATGGCAGGATGTTGTGCCTTTCAACTTTGAAGTTGACCGACAAATGGAGAACCATACGCCAATTTGAATCACAGAACGGAGCAGCGACCACCGAGAAGGAACCTCTGTGCGGGTTGCTGCCGAGCCAAAAGGGACAAAGAGGGGCGGCAGAAACGGTCGGCATGGGCGGCATCGTCGGCACCCCCTCGGGGAGTCTCGAACAACACGGAATTTCTCCTTCTGGAAACGTGTATTGGAACTTGAATGCAACGGAACTGATCGACCTTGCCGTAGAGCGAGGGGAAGGCATTCTCAGCGCCCATGGCGCTCTTGTCACCGAAACTGGCGAGCGAACTGGCCGTTCTCCAAATGACAAATTCATTGTGGATGAACCCTCGGTTTCGAGCGACATCAATTGGGGCGATGTGAACGTCTCTACCGACGAAGACACCTTTTTCCGAATGCGGGCCAAGGTGGTTGAATTTCTCTCCAAGCAAGATGCTTTGTTCGTTCAAGACCTGTACTGCGGAGCGGACTTCTCGGAAGCGCTCCCTATTCGTGTGGTCAATCACAATGCGTGGCACAACACGTTCGCTCGAAACATGTTCATTCGACCTGATGAAGCACAAATGGCCAAGCATGAGCCAGAATTCACGGTTTTGCACGCCCCGCACTTTGAGGCAGATGCTGATGCAGACGGATTGAACTCCCAATGTTTCGTGATCGTGAACTACGCTGAAAAAGAAGTCATCATTGGTGGAACACGGTATGCTGGTGAGATCAAGAAATCTATTTTCTCAGTGATGAACACCATCCTCCCCAAGAAGGGCATCCTTCCCATGCATTGCTCCGCCAACACCACTGGAGAAAACACGGCAATTTTCTTTGGCCTTTCTGGCACTGGAAAAACCACCCTTTCCGCCGACCCCAAGCGGGCCCTCATCGGTGACGACGAGCACGGCTGGGGTTCAAACGGCGTGTTCAATTTTGAAGGCGGATGCTATGCGAAACTCATCGACCTTTCCGAAGAGGACGAGCCTGCGATTTTCGCTACAACACGAAAGCGAGGGACAGTTTTGGAAAACATCGTTCTCAACGACGAGGGCGTCCCGGACTTCCACGACACCACCAAGACGCAGAACACACGCGGCTCTTACCCGATTGAGTTCATTGACAACCGCACCTCCGACTCCAAAGGCGGCCATCCGCAAAACGTGATTTTCCTCACCTGCGATGCCTTTGGTGTGCTCCCGCCCATCTCTCGGTTGACGCCTTCTCAGGCCGCCTACCACTTCATTTCAGGCTACACGGCCAAGGTCGCCGGAACAGAAGTGGGTGTCAAAGAACCCCAAGCCACCTTCTCCGCTTGCTTTGGTGAGCCGTTCATGCCGATGCACCCCGGCGTTTACGCTGACTTGCTCTCTGAAAAGATGGATGAACATGGCTCCACGGCGTGGCTCATCAACACCGGATGGTCCGGTGGCGCCTATGGCGAAGGGAACCGAATGAAGATCAAATACACCCGTGCCATGCTCAATGCAGCTCTTGATGGCGATCTCGACAGCGTTGAGTTCGTCATGGACGAACGGTTCGGGTTCGAGATTCCAACATCGTGTCCAGGTGTACCCTCTGAGGTGTTGCAACCCCGCACCACTTGGTCCAACAGCGATGCCTACGACGCCACCGCCAACAAGCTCGCTACAATGTTCAATGAGAACTTCAAGCGCTATCAAGACGGTGTGTCGGCTGAAGTTAATGCCTCTGCGCCACAGCCACTGGCGTAATCCGCTCAATTTCGGTCGTCTCGTCGACCGCCTTGGCGCCGGTTGGATTGTCCACCGCGGCGTTGTTGACTGTTGTTAGAACGACGGTTGGATGATTGTGAGGAGCCACGACGGCCCGGTGGACCGTTGTTTCGGCCTTGTGGACGATTGCTTCGTCCGCCACCATCTCGTTGACCACCTGGACGGCCTTGACCACCTGGACGGCCCTGACCACCTGGACGGCCCTGACCACCTGGACGGCCCTGACCACCTGGACGACCTTGACCACCGGAACGGCCCTGGCCTCCGCCACTTTGGCGTCCACCTCCACCTCCACCGCCTCTGCGTTCGTTGGATCGGCGGTCTTGGCCGCCTCGATTGTAGCGACGCATGCCGCTGCCTCGTCCAGTTCCCCGATTGGCTCGACCACCGCCGTATGAACCCTTGACGCGGCCGGGTTTCTGACCGGGTTTTGGGATGGCTTTTTCAAAGTGATACGGTTGCTGGTCAAGGACTTCAATTTCGTTGCCCAAGAGCCGTTGAATGCCAACAAGGTAACCTGATTCAGTCTCATCACAAAACGAGTAGGCCAAGCCTTCTCGCCCTGCACGGGCCGTGCGTCCAATACGGTGCACGTAGACTTCGGGTTCGTTGGGCAAATCGAAGTTGAAGACGTGCGTGACGTCCTCGACGTCGATGCCGCGGCTGGCAATGTCGGTTGCCACGAGGATGAAGACCTCTCCATTTCTGAAACGTTTCAGGGCTCGTGTTCGTGCAGTCTGACTCTTGTCTCCGTGAATGGAGTCTGCAGAGATGCCGACCTTCTCGAGTTGTTGAGCCAAACGGTTGGCGCCGTGCTTCGTTCGTGTGAAGACGATACCGCAAGAGACCATTTGGCCTTCAATCAGGTCAATGAGCAACTCACGCTTATCGGATTTCTGGACAAATGCAACGTATTGCTCGATCCGGTCGGTCGTGGGCGCCTCCGGGTCAATGTCCACCCTGACAGGGTTGTGAAGCATTGAATTGGCAAGGTTGGCGATGGACGATGGCATTGTGGCGCTGAACATCAAATTCTGTCGGCGCGGAGGCATCAGGTTGAGAATGCGTTCCACATCCTTGCTGAAACCCATATCGAGCATGCGGTCAGCCTCATCAAGAACAAAATGCGAGACTTCGCTCAAATCCACGTGGCCTTGGTTGTGAAGGTCAAGCAGTCGCCCGGGGGTGGCAACCAAGATGTCAACCCCCCGTCGGAGTGCTTTCACCTGTGGCGATTGCCCCACGCCACCGAAAACAACGGTGGAATAGAGGGGAAGGTGGCGGCCATACACCCGCAACCTGTCGGCGATTTGCGCAGCAAGTTCACGGGTCGGAGTCAGCATCAGAGCCCGAATCGGACGGCCGGAACCAGGATTATCGCTGGCCAAATGGTGCAGGATTGGAAGGGCAAAAGCGGCGGTTTTTCCCGTTCCCGTTTGGGCCACTCCGAGCACATCCTGCCCGTTAAGGAGGGCGGGAATGGTCTCGGCTTGAACCGCCGTAGGAGTGGAGTAGCCTTCGGAGGACAAGGCCTCAAGGATACGGTCGTCAAGGTTGAGTTCTGAAAATGTTGACATGGGTTTGCCTCAGGGACGAACGCCCCGGGGGCTCCAATAGCCCTCGGACCAACCCATCCGGTTGACCCTCCAACCCTTTACCTATGAACACCTAGGGTTCCTCAATCCTCCACAAGTCCATTCATTCGAAGCCTTTCATCTGTGAAATGAGGTGGGGGTTTCATGTGAGGTACCCGGTCTCAGCAACATGGTCAAGCCGCTCCATGTGGTCACAGGTGCGTTTGGGTATTCAGGTCGATGGATTGCTCATCGATTGCTGGAGGACGACGTGCACGTCCGCACGTTGACCAACGCTGTGGGCCGAGATGACCCGTTTCATGGACGGGTTGAGGTTCATGGTTTGGATTTCACTGACATGGATCGCCTCGTCTCTTCTCTCAAAGGTGCGGAAGTGCTCTACAACACCTATTGGGTGCGCTACAACAAACGCCAGAAGAACTTCGCACATGATGCCGCAGTGGACAACACAGCGATTTTGATTGAAGCTGCGAAACGAGCGGGCGTGAAACGTTTCGTGCATTTTTCAGTAGCCAATCCGACAAAAGCCCCAAATTGGACCTATTTTGAAGGAAAAGTCAAGGTGGAGGCGATGCTTGAAGCATCGGGGCTATCTTACGCGATACTGCGACCCACAGTCCTCTTCGGAGGGCATCGAAACGTCCTCATCAACAACATCGCCTGGATGCTGCGAAGGTTTCCTGTGTTCGGAGTCTTTGGGTTTGGAAGATATCCCATTCAGCCCGTTCATGTTGAAGATGTGGCTGAAGTGGCGGTCGCTCAGGGGAAAGAAACGGACAACTCCGTGGTGGACGTCACCGGCCCTGAGACCTTCCAGTACAAGACTTACATCGGATTGATGGCGAAAGCCATGGGGCTGCGACGATTGATTCTGCCCATCCCTCCGCTTGCAGGATGGTTGGTTGGCCGTGTGCTGGGCGTCGTCCTTCAGGACGACGTCATCACCCGTGCTGAAATCAAGGGATTGCGTCAGGGCCTGATGGCCTCGGATGCTCCCGCCCTCGGCCAACGAAAATTCAGTGAATGGATTGCTGAACACGGGCATGCATTTGGAAACCGCTATCAGAACGATTTGAAGGAGCGTCGCTACAAAAAACCGTGAAAAGGTGTTGCCTCACAAGCCCATGTCGTTGGGTTGAACCCGAGTCGAATACCGCTGAACGTTGCCTTCTTCATCGATCAGGAATTTCTCAAAGTTCCATCGAATGTCTCCTGAATACCCGTCAGCATCTTCATTGGCGTTCAATTGGGCGAACAGCGGTGTTTGGCCGTCGCCGTTCACATCCACCTTGGCCATGAGCGGGAAGTCCACATCGTATTTTGAGGAGGTGAATTCGCAGATCTCGTCGTGCGTTCCGGGCTCTTGCCCGCCGAATTGGTTGCACGGAAAGCCGACAACGGTCAGATCATCGTTCCCGGCGTGAAGGGTTTGCAAGCCAGCATATTGTGGGGTTGCGCCACAAGCGCTGGCGACGTTCACCACAAGCCAGCGGCTTCCGCCGAGTTCTCTGAGCGTGGTGGTTTGGCCGTCCATCGTAGGAAAAGGGGTGTCCAACAGGTGGGTCATGGTTGTTCGTTTTCCTAGCCGATTATGAACATGTGCTTTCCCGCACGGCAGGCAAATGCTCTTCAAGTGCCGTTAAGTCGAGGAGCCATGCAAGTCCTCATGGAAACCAGCGCCGGCAACATCACCATTGACCTCTTTCACGGAAGTGCTCCAGACACTGTGGCAAACTTCGTCAAACTCGTGAACATGGGCCACTACGACGGTCTTCACTTTCACCGAGTGATTGAAGATTTCATGATTCAAGGCGGCTGCCCACACTCCAAAGACCCCATGTCTCGTCGAGCCGGAACCGGTGGACCAGGTTGGCAAATCCCCTGTGAGCCCTCGGCCCTTGCCCTCAAGCACGACAAGCCTGGTGTGCTTTCGATGGCCAATGCTGGCCGCAACACCGGCGGATCCCAATTTTTCCTGACCACCGTGGCCACGCCCTGGCTCAACGGCAACCACGCCGTCTTTGGCGCTGTCAGCGAAGGCATGGACATCGTCCATACCATTGAACGCTGCCAAAAAGCGCCGGGCGATCGGCCGATCACGCCTCAGCAAATCATTCGCTGCTCTGTCATTGAGTGAGGTGATCTCGTGGTGGTTCTCGCCGTGCACGGCGGTGCAGGTGGCGACGGCCCGTGGCGCGGCATGACCGACGCTGACCCACAACGAATAGCCTGCATGCGCAACCTGCTCGACGGTATCGGAGCACGCCTAGAAAGCGGTGATCTTGATGCCTTGGAGGCGGTGACGCTCGCCGTGGAAGCCATGGAAGATGAGCCCCTGTTTAACGCTGGACGGGGTTCGGTTCTGGACGCTGGTGGAGCGATCAGCATGGATGCTAGCATCATGAGAGGGTGCGACAAGGCTGCTGGTTCGGTGGTGGGCGTCAGTGGCTCACGTCATCCCATTCGAATCGCACATCAATTGCTCCAGCAGGGATGGCCCGTGATGCTGGCAGGCCAGCCTGCTGACGAGTTTGGAATCCAATGCGGCGTTGCTAAGGCTGAACCTGAATGGCTCACCACCGACCTTCGGAGGGCTCAGTGGCAGAAGTGGCGCGAACAACGCCTCCGGCCTGGCGCCACCGACGAAGAAGATGCCATCCTTGACCATGATGGAGAAGAAGAGGGGTGGGGGACGGTCGGTGCTGTGGCTCTTGACGTGCAAGGCCATTTGGCAGCGGCCACATCAACAGGAGGGATGACTGGAAAACCACTGGGCCGCGTTGGAGACACGCCCATCATCGGGGCTGGAACCTGGGCGGATGAGGCCATTGCCGTTTCATGCACGGGGGTTGGTGAAGCCTTCATTCGGACCGTGGCAGCGCATAGCTTGGCCGTACATCATCAATCGTTGGACCTAGAGGAGGCGGCAACATGTGTGCTAGACAACGTTGCGCCACTCGGCGGCCGAGGAGGGTTGATCGCTGTCAACGCCGAGGGAGAGGTTGTTGTTCCATTCCAAACCATGCTGATGTACCGAGGCGTGTACAATAACGGCACCATTCAATTGGGCATCGGGCCCGATATTCTTGAATGAATATTGCCCCTAAGTTCATGACCTGTTGAGTGGGCAGACCACTCATGCCCGTCGATGCAGATGAAGCCTTGAGAAGGGCGACATTGATTCGCAGCGACCCATCTTTGCGTGGAGTGTCTCGGCGGAACATTGCCGAGAAAGAAGACGAGGTCCTATGGGAATATCTTGCGCCAGACGGTGAACCTGTTCACGAACCGGACTGTGTCAAGCGTTGGAATTCAATGGGGCTGCCTCCTGCGTGGGTTGACGTGTGGATCTGTCCAAACGCCCGAGGCCATATTCAAGCCACGGGCCGGGATACAAAAGGACGATTGCAGTACCGGTACCATACCGATTGGACGGAGATCACAACGGAAATGAAATACGACGACATCGTTTATTTTGCATCGCAATTGCCCCGCTTGCGCAGGCAAGTAGCCGTTGATATCGAGGCGGCGGCTATGTCTTTGAACACCGTGTCTGCGTTGGTGGTACGTCTGATGGATTTGTACAACATTCGTGTCGGTTCGGACGAGTATGCCAAATCCAACGAGTCCTATGGGCTCACCACGCTGAAGTCCATGCACGTCAAACACATTCGAGGCGGCCAGGCCGAAGGTCGACACGATATTGTGTTCACCTTCACGGGAAAATCTGGGAAAGATTGGGACATCACCATTGAAGACGATCACCTCGTCGATCTTATCCTCAAGACCAACCGGCTAGGCTCCAAGGATGCTGATTTATTCATGTACATCTCGGAGGCTGGCAACGAAGTGGACCTGAAAGCAGAGCACATCAATCAATACATTCGCGCCACCAGTGGAGAGGGGTTCACTGCCAAGAATTTCCGAACTTGGGCGGCCACTTCCCGTTGTGCTGAACGGCTCGCCTTCCTCTCGGCACATCGTACACAACAGGAAATGAAGCGGTGGATGAAATCTCTTCCAAGGGTTGATTCCATGGAGAAGTTGTGGACCGAAGGGGCTTGGGAGCCGCCTGCATCAGATACCGCCCGAAACAAAGCCATGTTGGCCGTGATAGACACCGTAGCTTCGGATCTTGGCAATACACGAACAGTGTGCCGTTCCTCCTACATCCATCCATGGTTCCTTCAGGCTTGGACCGACGATACTTTGCTCTCGGCGTGGAATGAATTCGCTGATATGCGATCCATGGGCAACATGTCTCCGGGGGAAAGCACCACTCTAAGGATTCTCAAAAATCTCCGAAAGACCACCTCATCTTCATAGGATGGCTTCACCGACCGCTGTTCATGGGCGAAACGCGAATTGAAAGCGATACGATGGGCGAACTGGAAGTCCCTTCCGACCGCTACTATGGATGCCAAACCGCCCGATCGCTGTTGAATTTTGACATCGGGCACGACACCATGCCCGTTGGCGTCATTCGAGCCTTCGGAGTGCTGAAGCAGGCTGCAGCCAAGACCAATGTGGCCCTTGAACAACTCGATTCCAATGTGGGCGACCTCATCATCGCCGCCTCCCAAGATGTTCTCGAAGGAAAGCTGAACGAACATTTTCCCCTCAGGGTTTGGCAAACAGGAAGCGGGACGCAGTCCAACATGAACGCCAATGAGGTCATTGCCAACAGGGGTATTGAAATCGCCGGAGGTGTTCTAGGTTCGAAAACTCCCGTTCACCCCAACGACCACGTGAACCGAGCGCAATCCTCCAACGACACGTTTCCAACGGCCATGCACATTGCTGCTGCAGAGGCGTTTACCCACCGATTGCTCCCAAGCGTGCGGGCTTTGCGTGATGCCCTCGCCGCAAAGAGTGAGGCTTGGAAGGACATTGTCAAAATCGGACGCACCCACCTCATGGATGCAGTTCCCCTCACGCTTGGTCAAGAAGCGTCAGGTTGGGTAGCACAACTCGATGCTGACCTGCGACGATTGGATTTCGCTCTCGACGATCTGTTTGAATTGGCACTCGGAGGAACGGCAGTGGGAACTGGTCTCAATGCTCACCCGCTTTTTGCTCAAATGGTGGCTGATGAAATCGCCAACATCACGGGGCTGACCTTTTGTACGGCCGAGAATAAATTTGCTCAACTTGCTGCACATGATGCCATCGTAGCAGCCTCAGGTGCCTTGAACACCCTGGCGGCATCGTTGATGAAAATAGCCAATGACATCCGCTGGTTAGGCTCAGGGCCACGATGCGGATTGGGTGAGCTGGCCCTCCCTGCCAACGAACCGGGCTCATCTATTATGCCCGGAAAAGTCAATCCAACACAGTCCGAAGCCATGACCATGGTGTGCTGTCAAGTCATGGGCAACCACACTGCCATCACCATTGGTGGAAGCCAAGGAAACTTCGAACTAAACGTGTTCAAGCCGATGATGATTCACAATTTCCTCCACTCAGTGGACTTGTTGACGGATGCGTGCCGCACGTTCCGAACTCGGTGTGTTGAGGGATTGGAAGCGGTTGAAGCCAACATTCAGTCGCATCTTGAAAACTCGCTCATGCTGGTGACTGCACTCAACAACCATATTGGATACGATAAGGCTGCGAAGATCGCCAAAAACGCCCACGAAAAAGGAACCACTCTACGTGAATCCGCATTGGAATTAGGCTACCTCACGAACGAAGAGTTCGACCTTTGGGTCCGCCCCGAAGACATGACTGGGCCCGTCTGAAAGAGTGACATCCTCCATCCAACGGAAGCTCTTGCGAGCCATTTGAAGAATTTGATTTCTAAAAGCGGGTGATTGAAACCCCCCTTCTCTGAGAGACCCCCTAAACCGGTTCTTTCATCAATAAAAATACGATTACTCTAATTAGGTGAATTTTGAGGGACCGGCAATGCCAACAGGTACAGTAAAATGGTTCAACCAAACAAAAGGCTTCGGCTTCATCGAACAAGAAGGCGGAGATGACCTCTTTGTCCACAAGTCCCAAGTGACTGGTGAAATTCACGACGGAGACTCCGTTGAGTTTGAAGTCGGTGAAGGTCCTAAGAGACCAAACGCCATCAACGTCCGCAAGTCCGAGTGAACCTTTCTTGGTTCATCGTTGCGAAAGCAATCGCTTTCGCTAGTGACACAGCGTGCAAATGTGAAGCGAATTCAACCGAGACCTGTCTCTAAACAGGTGGGAGAAGTGCTTCAACGGTGTCAAAATAACGCTCAATGTATTGGATGTCTTCCGAAGTCCATTCCAAGAAGTCATTCGTGGAGGTTTCAAAATGATTTCGAAGCCCTTTGAGGGTATCATGTACTGGAGCACTTTCGAGGAGGTCCATCTGAATCAAGCGGACAAAAATCACGTTGATTCTCGATCTTGGGCCACCCAGTGCTTCATGGATTTTGTCAACTCTTTCGCTTTTTGACCATGATGTCTCAAAGCTTGCATTGAGCGTCAACATGTCTGCCAGATACTTCGGAGATTGTGGGTAGCGGAGCCCTCCTTTTGCCATGTTGAACCCTTTGATCTTGGGAAACTCCGAGAGCGGATTGTTTCTTTTTTTGAAAGTCGCTGAAGAGCCTGCACCGGTGATTTCAATTCTCTCCGGGAGAAGAAGAGAAATCGATTCATTGTAACTTCGTGACTCAGGGAATCCAAATGCTGCATTCAACGCTTTCTTTCCTGTTTCGGGCCAATGGTTGTCCTCTTGGTATTCGATGATTTTAGCCCCGAGAACTGAGCCATGCAATTCGCGACTTCCAATCACCTTCAAGATCAAGTCTTCAAAACTAAGTGCGGGGAGAACGCTCTCCTCAATCATAGGAGACGAATCAGCCTCGGTCTCTTTTTTATTTGAGGAATCTGAAGGAGATCGGTCTCTGCGCTTGTAAGTCACCGCTGCGTCTTGTCCAGTGATCTCAATTTCATCCGAAAGAAGAAGAGAAATTGATTCTTTATAACTTCGAGATTCAGGGAACCCGAATGCTGCATTCAACGCTTTCTTTCCCGTTTCAGGCCAATGGTTGTCCTCTTGGTATTCAATGATTTTAGAGCCTAGGACAGAACCATGGACTTCTCGATCCCCAATCACTGTCAAGATAAGATCTTGGAACTCAGACGAGGGCAAAAGCACAGCAGAAGGTTCGGATTTTTCAGCCATTTTCTCGGAGACGTGTGGGGCTAACCTCACCATTGGGTCTGTGGTGGTTCCGCTGATCTCAACTTGTTCCCCCACACGCGAAATAATGGCTTTCTTGACGCCCCGAGGGATTTCAAATAATGCAAGAACTTGAGTGACATTCTTCACGTCATAACCCTTTGAGTTCATTACCTTCACGAGATTTGTTGAAATTTTTCCTATTTGCACAGGAGTGTCTGGTGAGAGCATTTCTAGAATCAGTTCATCAAAAGTGGATTTAGGTAAACTTCCTGACGCCTTCTTTTTGATATTGGAATTCATTTCTGTTGATGTTGAATCCTCAACTTTTTCTGAAAGGATTGGAGCGGTTGTGTTTTGTTCACCCCCACACTTCGGGCACCGGATAGTCCCCTCATAACCAGCAGGAAGAGCCAATTTTTTCCCACATTCGAGGTTCACGCAGACGACGATGCTTCTCTCATTTTGCTTCTTGGGCTGAGCATCAGATTTCCTTGAAATCAAATCACGAAACCGTTGCTTCCCCGATGCGAATCCTCTTTTCAGTTTTTGACCAATGGACGCCTCAGGTTTGAGGTTCAAAGGAGATGCATGCTGAAGTGGGTCAACACCTCGTATTTTCGCAAACGACTTGTTCAAATTGGCAAAATCTTTGGCTACTTCAACATCTTCAAACGCAGTCGCGTGACACCATATGATAAAATCAGAAACCGGTCCGAGAATGGCAGGTACACGCTTTCGAATAGAGGTGATGTTGCCTGTTCCGACAATACCTGTCATGACATCGTTCCTTGCCTGATTGCATTTTTTACACAACGGAAGGATGTTTGCACTCTCTTCCCTCCCTCCAAGACACAAAGGATGGATGTGTTCTTTGGTGAGCGGGTTTTTTGTGGAATATTGTTCCCTACAGAGCGGGCAATTCGGTGTGCGAGCAAGCCATTTTTGCCGCTGGGTTTCGCTCCAATTTTTACGAGACGCTTTTTTTGTCGTGCTCGTGAGGAAGCCTTCCGTCTGCTCAACGTAGACAGAATATTTTGAGAGTGCGTCCTCGGTTGCGCTGCCCACTTCGCCACCCTCTGATAAACTTCAATCAAAATGAGGGTACTTATACCCGCCTGTGAGGTGTGGTACAACGAACAATACACGCTTCTTTGCTGGCCAAATTAACCACGCAAGGCCCGTAATTTGGCTTGAAGCGCAGATTCTCGTTCATTCAATGAAGTCGAGGGTTCGGTTTGATCTGCAGAGAGACGGCGTTGGAGCAGTTCACGCTCCCAAACCACGACGGTGCCGTCCTCGCAACCGATAGCAGCCCGTTCTGGATGCCCGCTCATGGAACGGATTCGACTGAATTTTCCCGATGCCAAACATCCGCCTTTGTCCGTCGCCCACACTTCAAGCGTGCTGTCCACGCCGTCATTACGAGCCAACCAAAGCATGGATGCTCCCTGGTCAACCATCGCTTCGACCTGTGCTGAAACAGGGTGTCCTTTGGACGTCCAGCATTCTTCACCTGATGGTGTTCGACCCACTGCATGGCCTTCATCGGTGGTGGCGACAAATCCGCTGACCATGCAAGTGAGGTGCTCAACCGAACCTGTCTCGGTTGAAATGACGTCTCCTTTGTGGGTCACTACCGTTCCATCGGTTTGGCCGAACAACCCACGGTTTCGACCGCCAGTCCCGCAGGTCGTTGGTGATGAAGTTGGAGGAGGGGAATGTGGAAAAGGCGGTGCTGCGCTGATGTCGAGGAGTCCACACTTCGGGCGCCCGAGGCCTGCATAGAGCGTCTCATCAACCTCAACCATCACCCACGGCCGTTCATCCATGCGTTCCACCCAAAGTTCATCGCCGCGTTCGCTGAACCGCCAGACGGCAGATTCGATGAAATCGTTGTGCTCGATATCGTAGACAGAGGAAATGGCCATGATGTCGCCTTGCCACCAACAAACTTCGTCTGCACTGCCTTCCAAGGCCTTCGACCATTGCTGCTCACCGGTTTCCCAATCCAGAGCGACAACATGCAATCCGCTGGCGACGACAACCGTCGCTCCATTGCAAGCGATGGAGTTGATGCGGTCGTTGGTTTGAGCGCTCCAACGCAGGGTCCCTTCTTGATCCCAACACACCAAGCGTCCGTCCCAACCTCCAGCAAGAACCTGATTGTCCTCAGTCAGGAGAAGAGAAGAAACGCTCTCGTCCAACGACCGAACCATCCAGGTCGCTTCGTTGAGGTCCATGACATGAGGGGCGCCTCCCCCACCATAAGGAGGTCGCTTCGTTGGCTCAAAAGAGAAGCGTTTGACAGGGCTCAACTCGCAAGCAAGAACAAAATGCTACCGTTGAAAACCTCCGGCTATGGGTTCTCAACCTTCCATCATTGAGCAGCTTCAGCAAGCCAACGCAGCCTATGCTGCGTCCTTTGAGGCTGAAGGCGTGCCGGGAAGGGCTGGCCAACAGTTGCTGGTGTTGACCTGCATGGATTCACGGATTGTCCCTCATGCCATATTTGGGTTGAAAGAAGGCGACATGAAAGTGATCAGGAACGCTGGAGGCCAAGTTAATCCGGAGGTCGCTAAAGACATCGTTCTCGCCAGTTACCTGCTGGATTGCGAGTGCATTGTCATCATGCCGCACACGAGGTGCGCCATGGCCAGCCTTTCCGTTTCAGAAGTTCAAACAACGCTGGCAGAACTCAGCGGGCTGGACTTTTCGAACTTTGAGCCGAGGATGATTGAAGATGCTGCTCAGAAACTCAACAGCGATGTTGCTGCACTGCAAGCCCATCCCTTGCTCAAAGAAGGTGTGCAAGTGTTTGGCGCCATCTACGATGTGGACACTGGCAAGGTTGACTGGTCCTGAGCGACCTCATGGCATCAACGGGATGCGCCGCCTTGGAATGGCAAAGGTCAGGACGAAAGCCATGAGCCCGAAAATGCATGCCGAATAGTAGTGCCCTACGGTGAAGAAGGCAAGAACCGATGATGTGCGGAGCAATGCAACAGACCCTGATTTCATGGCCCAGAGAGCAAAACCTGCGGCGATAAGGGATACCCCGATGAATCCGAAGCCCACGAGGGTGTAGCCCATGGCTGCACTTGGATCCATCAACGGGTGTTCCATTTGGGAAGGGGTTTTGTCAATGGTCCGAATTTCGCAATCTGAACCGTTGGCCGTTTCGCATGGTTCGTCTGCAAAGGCCGCCGGTGAAGGGAAGGAGAACTCAAGCGTCGTGAATCCAATAGGTTCGATGAGGGCGGGTGGAGAAAGAAGAACTCGGTTGGAAAACACATCACGATAGCCGTCCCGTGAAACAATGATGTCGACCCGAATCAAACCAGGGTCCAACCGTTCAAAGGAAAATCGCCCATCTTCGTCGGTCTGGTTCTCCTCGGAGACCCACATTTGGGTCCCGTCATCAAGCCATGAGAGGTAAAGGGTGGCATTGACCATCGCTTGGCCATCCGCGTCGAGAACCGTTCCCCTGAAAGTTGCTGAGTCATCTGGAGCGGTGTTGGCAAGCCGATAGACGAATTCATCCGGTTGGACCAACCCTGTGTCGGGAGAGGCATAATCCAGGCCGTTGAGGAACCCGAGCATGCACGTGAACAACAAAAACACGGCTACGGCCTTCCCAATGGCATGAAGGTTCGGATCTTCAATGGTGAGAACCGCTTCCGAGGAAGCAAAAAGGAGTGGTGCATCATTCACCACCTCCTCAAGGTAGTCATCTTCTTCCGTGGAAGGGTCCGCCATACAGCCTTGTGCGGGGGCGACCTACTTGATGTCAATGCGGCTCTTCCATCGTGCTGTGAGTTGCGCTTGGCTCGTGCGAGTTAACCAGACCACCATGTGGACTGTGCCTTCATCCGAAATCTCGTTTTGGTCAACCATGCCATGATCGTACACATCGGCTATGATGCGTTCACTCGCATCCATTTGATGCTTGTTTGGCGGTTGAATGATCAGTTGTGAGGGTTCGCCAAACAAGCGTTTCCGAATCAATTCTTGAAGGGCTTCAACCCCTTCGCCGGTGTGAGTTGAAAGGGCAAGAGGGGTGTCGAAGCCTGCTGCCTCAACCGCCCGGATGGCTGATTGAAGTTGGTCATCTTCTACCAAATCGAGTTTGGTCAGGACGACGGTCGGCGATGGACGTTCATCGAGGGGTTCTCCGTCCTCATGCTGCCGTTCCATTACCTCGCGCTGGGTGGTTTCGAGTTTCCGTTGGACTTCAGGCAGGGAGTCCGAAGCGTCGAGGAGAACAAGGGTTAAATCGGCATTTATTGCCTCAGCAATAGTTGCTTTAAATGCCGATAGAGTAGCGTTTGGTATATTATCAATAAATCCGATGGTGTCCGCCAAGAGGATTCTGGGGCTTTTCTCCATACGTCCAACCGTCGTTTCCAACGTCGAAAATAACTGGTCCTGTACGAGGACTGGTTTTCCGGATAATCGTTGAAAAAGCGACGATTTTCCAGCATTGGTGTAGCCAACAAAGCCCACGGTCATCGCGCCGCTTCGCGTCCGCTGGCGACGGTGCTCACGTTGTGCATTGAGGTGCTTACGTTGCCGACGCCTCAAGTTGGTCAATTCACGACTAAGGTTCGCTAAGACGGCTTGCAAAGCAGTTACTCCGCCACCACCGAACCCCGCACGTTCGCCCGTCGTTTGTCGCTGCACGACCTCTCGAAGAACAGTTCGATCGGATTGCAGTTGGGCGATTCGGACTTGAGTGCGGGCCTCAACGGACGAGGCGTGCGCCGTGAACAGGGCCAAAAGCAAGCGAACGCGGTCCCATATTTCCACATTCAACACCTCGCTGATGCCAACCAATTGACGGGGTGTGGCGTTGGTGTGGATGATGACGAGATCGACGCCTTTCCAAGGATGCCCCGAGACCACGCTGGCCCGTTCATCAGCGATGTCCTGAAGGCGACCGCTTCCAAGGTAGGTTCTCGGGTCGCTCATTCCGGATTGATCGACGGTTTCAACGATTGAAATGCCCATCGTTCGAGCCAATTCCTCAAGCTCACGTGTGTCTTCATTGCCACGAACGAGGAGCAAGGCCTTCCGGCCTTCATGATTGGTTCGCGCCTCGCCGAGGACAACACCACCGCTCCCGGCAACCGCATTCGCGTCCTCCGAGGGCGGTGCCATGGTGTTGGGGAAGGTTAGCCTCATATCAGCCCGCCGCAACGAAGAACCATGACGGAGTGCCACGAGATGGAAGTTCGTTGGTCCGGGCCAATGGTCGTCACTCGGGAACTTGAGGCGATCGCCAAAACCCACGGATGCGGCGTGAGGCTCGAAGAGAACGGTGCAGAAGCAACGATCACGGTTACGTTGTCGGAGGGCGACCTTCAACTTCTTCGAGACCGAGTGGATGCACTCTTGGTGGCATTTGGTGAAGTGGAAGAACACCACAACGGGTGATGAGTTGACTGAAACTACGGTGCTGATTGACGCTCATTGCGTGATGTGCAACGGGTTAGCAGCCTTTCTTCGCAAGCGGACTTCGAGAAGCGCTCAATTGAACATCATGGGCATTCAATCAGAAGAGGGTCAGGCTCTCATTGCGGCATTTCCCGAACGACTTCAACAGATGGACAGCCTCTATGTCATCCGAAACGGCAAACCCTACGTTCGTTCAGCAGGAGCCATTCGTCTGTTGCTCACCATGCGCTGGTACTACGCTATGCTGTTTCCAATCGCTTGGATGGTTCCTCTCCCTCTCCGGGATGCAGCCTATTGGGTGGTCTCTAAGATTCGCCATCGATTTGGCCGAACGGATGTTTAGAGGTCTAAATCGAGCACCACTGGGGCATGATCTGAAACATCGATCCCGCCTTGTCGCACAATTGTGCAGTCGGTCATGGCCGCTGCTGCGACTGAATTGAGAAGGAAATAATCAATCCGCCAGCCGCGGTTCTTCGCTCGGGCTTGCCCGCGGTTGGACCACCAGGAATAGGTCTTCACTCCTTCACCCGCCTTCACCCGAAAAGCATCCACCCAGCCGTCGCTCAATAAGTCGGTGAACCATGCTCGCTCGCGGGGCAGGAAACCTGAATTCTTTGCATTGCCTTTGGGGTTCCAGATATCATCTTCAGTGTGTGCTATGTTGAGGTCGCCGCACACCACCACTGGTCGTTCATCGTCAAGGTATGGACGAATGCATTGCCGCCATTCTTCCATCCATTGCTCCTTGAATTGTTGGCGCTCGTCTTTGTTGGAGCCGCTCGGCAGATAGGTGTTCACGCATACAACCCCGTTGACTTCGCAGATGAACACTCGACCTTCTGTATCGTTCGGATCGCGAGTGCCACCTTTTCCTCGGGCAATTTCAACATGAGGTGTTGTTGTGGCCGTGGCTACCCCGGAGTACCCCTTCTTTTCTGCTGGATGCAAGGTGATGTCCCATCCAGAAGGCCACGCCCAGTCTTTGGGCAATTGTTCTTGGAGGGTTCGTGTTTCTTGAAGCATCAATACGTCTGGAGCAAGCGATTCAAAATAGCCGTCGATTCCTTTCCGAATCGCTGCTCGCAGTCCGTTCACGTTCCAAGATACGAAGCGCATGGTGCAGTCGTGGTGCAGCCGGTGAATAAGGCTTCAAGGGCAGGCTTTGGTGATGTTTCGGCCCACAAGCCGGCCAGTGTCTGCTGCAGCATCAGCCAGAAGATGGGGGCTGTTGACCCATTCTCCTGCGAGCAAAACTCCGTGATGAGCAAAGGCGTCAAATTCAGGTTTGACTCCTTGAGATTGAACGCTGATGTTCGGTTGCCGGCGGGCGTCCACCACATGATGGTGCCACCCGGGCGCATGATGATCAAGAAAACCATCCAATCGTTGCATTCGCTCTTCTGAGGATTCGCCTGGGCGTTCCGCCGCTAGGGCAGAAAAATACGATCCGTCCAACCCCCAACGGGGTTGAATGTTGGCAAGATCCAGAACATAAGCCCCTTCGGCCGCATCGATGAGAGCGTGATGCTCCCCCAGTGGACGGGACGAGAGGGTGGCATCGATGGTGCTCGCCCTGACCGACTGGACCAACTCCATTTCATGACCGTCAAGATCACCCAAAAGAGCAGATGCTTGTTTCAGGCCACAAGCCAAAACCACCACATCGGTCTCGAAGGTACGGCCGTCCTCGAGGTTGATCCGTTGTGGTTCAATCGAGGCCACCTTGCAGTTGGGTTCTATGAGGACGCCAACCTCGTCGAGGGCTGCGGCCATTCGTCCAACCAAGCCCGCCCAGCCCTCGCCAACCACGCTAAGTTTTTCCTTTTGGAGCGAAACAAAACGATCGTCGTAGGTTGGTAAGCCAGACCCTGCTAGAAATGCTGCGGCCTGAACGGCCATCGAATTGGTGTCCTTCACACGAAAGGCCCGGCGCAATCCAGCAGCCCGCCGAACGTTGTTCCTGGGCCGAAGTGCACCGACTCCGGCCGCGTGCGTTCGGTCGATTCGAGGTGAATTCAGCACGACTGGGAGTTTGCTGATTTTCTTGATGGTCTGCATCAATGGACCGCGTTGTTGGATGAGGTGGGGTCCGAATCCAAATGGTGCTCCTTTGACATTTTCTGAGGTCCCCCGCCCCCCAAGACGGTCGGTTCGGTCAAGCACCACGACATGGTGTCCTGCAGTGGTGGCGAACAAGGCTGCAGTCAAACCGGCTATGCCGGCACCGACGATTGTGACGCGGACCATGTCCCCTGCTGAGAGCCGTGACCCAAAAAATGGTAGGAGGGGTGCCTTGAAGTGGTGTTCCGTATTCCAACATGCATGGGCGAAGGTCCAAAACTGCCTCACGACCGTGGCCATGAATTGTGGACCATGGAGGACGGGGCAAGCCGTACGTTGTTAGCAAGCATTGACCGTTGGGTCAGCGCTTTGGTTGGTGATGACGGCATTGACATGCCACTCTCCGGTGGGTCTGAATCGATCGATGCTACGATTTTCGCTCGAGAAGACGGATTGATTGTGGGGTGTGCTGTGGTGGATTATTTGCTCCAAATCTGGGCGCCATCGGTCCGAGTGAGTTGGTATGCTGGGGATGGAAAGCGCGTGACAAACGGCGATGAAATCGCCACGCTCACCGGCGACCGAGAAAGCATCTTGGGAATTGAACGCGCCGTCCTGAACATTCTGGGACAACTGTCCGGAATCGCCACGGAGACAAAACGCTGGTCGGCCATGGCGCCGAAACAAATCGCATGCACTCGCAAAACCTTGTGGGGCATCTTGGATAAATGGGCCGTCCATCTCGGTGGAGGGTTGACCCATCGTCTTTCCAAAAACGACGCGCTCATGCTCAAGGAAAATGACCTCGCTAGCATGCTAACTGAATTTGACAGCCATGAGCAACGCCTTGTTTCCTTCCTTCAAACCGTTGACCTCGAAGAAGTCGGAGCCTTCCTTGAAGTTGAAGTTCGCACGGAAAAAGAGGCCATGATGGCCGCCATGGTGTGGTCTCAACGACGGCAGTCCGAAGGCGTGGACCGTTTGGTCGTGATGCTTGACAATTTCACCCCGGAGTCCTGCAAGGCGATCAACGAGCAGATGGAGGATCAAGATGTCAGAGGGCACGTCGTCCTCGAAGCATCCGGCGGAATTGTGTTTGAAGATCTCAAATCATGGCATGAATGCGGCTTAGACGTCGTGTCGACAAGTGCCGTGAACCGTGGCGTCAAGCCTCTCGACATCAGCATGCTCGTGAACGGAGCATGAGGTGAGGTCATGGTTGAATTTGCAGCAGACCCAAGTCACCCGAGGTACGCCTCGTTGTTGATGCGCCACCGTTTGGAAATCGCTGCTCAACGTGGCATGCTCGCCGAGAGTGCGATGATTGCTCATGGACGTGGAGAAGCGTTTGACTACCTGCTGGGCGAACAGACGATACCCGCGGCTCTTGAAGCAACGAAGCATGCGCTCAAATCTTTGTGTGATGCAAAGCATCCCGTGTTGTGCTTGAACGGAAATGTCACCGCACTGGCGTGCGATGAGATGCTCAAGTTGGCGGATCGAATTGGATGCCCTCTTGAAGTGAACATCTTCTATCGTACACCAGAACGAATGGAAGCGTTGTTCACGTTCATCCAAGAGCGACAAAACGCTTTGGGGTTGAATGTGACTGTTTTCGGAGAACATCCTAACGGACGAATCCCGGGATTGAAGGGGCCAAGGGCTGCCTGCCACGAGGAAGGAATTTTACGCAGCGATGTGATTCTTGTGCCACTGGAGGACGGAGACCGATGCCAAGCATTGGTTGACATGGGCAAAACGGTCCTGGTCATTGACCTCAACCCGATGTCAAGATCGGCTCAGCAAGCGACCATCACCATTGTCGATGAACTTTCACGCGTGCTCACCAACATGTTGGAAATGAGCCTCCCTCCCGCGATTGACGAACCGTACCATCATCAGGCCAATTTGCAATCATGCCTCTCGTGGATGGCTGGCGCATTTGAGCGAGCCTAGAGGATGGAAAAGCCGCTCAGCGCTGCTTCAATTTCTCTGCCAGCCGTGCGGCGATGCTTTCGCCAACTGCTGAACAAGAGGTGGTTCCACCGAGGTCATACGTAAGGTGGGATCCAGCCTTGAGGTGGTCAGCGACGCTCTCGTCGATAAGGCGCCCAACGGCAACCAAGTCCTCATCGTTGTTCTTACGACCGAGGTAATCCATCATCATCTGAATGGAGTTAATAGAAGCGATAGGGTTCACTTTGTTTTGTCCAGCGTGTTTTGGAGAAGAACCGTGGACGGGTTCGAAAAAGGCGTGGTGGTCGCCAATGTTTCCAGAGGCCGCCATGCCCATGCCGCCTTGCAACACTGCCCCAAGGTCGGTAGCAATGTCGCCAAACATGTTGGAGGTGACGACAGTGTCGTAGTGCTCTGGAGAGCGGGTGATCCACTGCATGAAAGCGTCGATATAACCGTAATCAACTTCGGTGCCGGGGTAGCCCGATGCCACGGACTCGAAGGTGGACCGGAAGAGTTGGCAGCCTCGAGTGACGTTGGATTTGTCAATGCAAGACACTCGCTTCACTCCATCAACGGGTGCCCCGTTTCGTGTTTCAGCAATTTCAAAGCCCATGCGAATCAAACGTTCGGAGCCGTTGCGGGAGATTGGACGTGGGTCGTAGGCCACCTCGCCCTCAAGACCAGGGAAGGTCATGGGTTCTGGCTCATACTCCGGGCGCCCTTGGGCGCGGTCTGCGCTTCGTCGAAGCAATGCGTGGTACAGGCCTTCGGTGTTCTCTCGAAGGATGGTCATGTCAACCATGCCTGGTTCCCAAATTTGGCGGAAGCCACCGTGGATTTTGTGAGGGACGCCCTCGTAGAGTTTGATCGGTCGCACGTTAGCGTAGAGGTCGAGGCCGCTGCGGAGTCCGAGAATAACCGAGCCTCCAGCCAAATCGCCGTTCGGAAGACGGGCTCCGGGGTATCCAATCGCTCCCAAGAAAATGGCGTCGGTTTCATCGCGACAGAAGTCAAACGACCCTTCGGCCCATTCCTCGCCCGTGGCTTGGTAATGTTGTCCGCCGCAATCGATGACGGTTTGCTCAAATCCGTGATTGGTATGGGCCTGAATGGTATCAAGAATCCGTTGGGCCTCAAGCGCCACTTCTCGTCCCGTCCCGTCGCCTGGCAAAACCGTGATGCGATGGTCACTCATGATGCCTCGCACAGGCCTCCTCTACATGAACAAAACCCTCAGTCATGAACGGCCGGTTTCCCAGAGAACCACGACGGTAAGGCGGTTCGCATTGATTCGATTGAACTGGCAAATTAGATGTTTTTGAGAGATGCAAGGGGGATGCTTCATAGGCTGTCAAGGGAGAAGAAACAGCATGGCAGACGAGAGGCAAAACGAACAGGAAAGCCGCGTTTCTGTCGACGATTTGCCCCTCGAGGTTCGGCAACTCGCCGACGCCATGATGGGAGTCAACCCCGCATGGTCCGTTCACGAGTGGTTGGTGGAGCAAGCCAACCTGACCATGGATTTGCTTGCTGTTGATTTGCTTCGGGAAAAAGTGACCATTGAACAACGGATTCAGCGGTTGGAAGATCTGGGCCGACGTCTTGAACCTCAGAAGTTGACCGATGCGGGCAGCGATCCTCATCAGAAAAATCTGTTCGATTGTTTTGATTTGAACGAACCTCATTCCTTGCGAGGGTTGGGCGGGCGAGCCGTTGAATCCGACGATGCCTCCGGCGAGGAGAGCGATGAACGGCATCCTTCGAACATCTTCCTCGAGCTCATGCCCAACGACAACTCCGATGACCCGCTTCTTGCCATCGCCTGTCAAGCCGTCATCATGAGCATCGAACACGCATTGGCTGGAGGCGAACCCGTCGCATCTTTGGCGTCCATTTTCAAACACACACGCCATTGCAACATTGAGGACAGTGAAACCGACGAGGCGCTCGACCACCTCCTCTCCTCCGGCCTCGTCCTCGAAGTGGACGATGACTGCTTTATTCTCCTCCCTTCTTGAGGGCTCCCGCGGGCCTCCCACCGAACCCCTTTATCTCCCGCAGTTCTATTGTGACAACATGGGATTGATTCGGTCTGTCATCGTAGGAAGTTTAGCGTGGTACATTGCAACGGTGTTGATGGTGCACCCAAGGATGGCGATTGCTCTCGCTGTGTCTGCCGCCTTCCTTGCTGAAGCCACCCAACACAGTTCTGAATTACGACGCATGCAACAACAAAGCAAGGTTGTTTCGAATGACTTGCGGGCCGCCAATCGCCAGGTTGACGAACTCAAACGCGTGTTGACCCGTCGGCACGTGGAATTGAACGAAGCGATCGAAGAATTGCAGCGCAGAGATGCTGTTGGAAGTCCTGCGGCCCGTGAGTTGCTCCGAAGGCAGGAAGAAGCGATGATGGCGGCATCGAATGCTCTTGAAACAAGGCAGGAGCGAAATGATGTGGTGTTCAACAGCATGGAACGTTTGCTCAACATGCAAGTCGAACAAACCGCCAAGATGCAATCTGCCATGAGCGATTTGCTTCAACATCTGATCAACCAACCTCGCGGGCATTTCACCATGAACGACAGCGTCATGGTTTCCGAAGCGGGAGGTGCGAAAACGGGGCACGAACATCAACTGCAAGAGATCAATGAATGGCTGAAGATTCAAGCGGCATCTTCACCTTGAGGAAACCTCTCGCCAAAGCATGGCGGAGATGACAAAACGAGAAGGTGCTCAACGCATTCTCGACGCCAAAGCATCTGCTGAAAAACTCAGGTTTCGGATTGCCATGGTTTGTGTAGCCATTCTAGCGATCGGAATCGTGATCGGCGTACTTACTCTTTGGCACTTTGGTGTGGCGACGGTGTTGGTCTGTGGTTTATTGCTGCAGTACGCCGTTGAACGCATGAGCACCATCATTGATGCAAGCATAGCCAAGGGATTGAAAGCGATGGGGTGGGATCAAAAAACAACCATCGACGAACAATCCCTCGAAAAGATACGACGAATTGCTGAAGGATAGGTGAGATGTTGGCCGACGCCGAACGAGAGTTGATTCATCACTTCTTTTCGGAAGAAGACGCTCGAAGAAAGCGCAGCTTGGTGCTGGTTTGGGTCCTCATTATTGCCACAGACCTCTTGATGCTTGTCGCCTACTTCCAAACCGAGGACATCGGGACAGTCTTGCTGCGGGTATGGCCAGCCCTCGTGGCGGTGTTGACCTTGGTTTTCTTTGTTCTCCGTGGATCTGTACGCAGTCAACGAACCATGGAAGCGCGCTTGAACGACTTGCTCAGCACCGTTGATCTCGATTGGGAGGACATCTCTGAATTGGAATTGCCCAAAGCACGTCAGTCGCTCGTTCTCGATGCATTCGCCGACAAAAGCATGGTCGAAGGGCAAGTCAACACAGCGTACCGGAGAACACGAGGTGGCGATGAAAAGGGTCCCGCGTTCGGAGAAGAGAAAGCGGGATTTGAGGTGGCATCAAAGCGTCAAGACCCTGCTGTTCACGAGGCGGATTACGAAGGCTTGGTAGGTCCTTTGGGGACGGGTGAAGTCCTGGTTGAAGAAGCGAATGAATCCTATGCCGCCCAAGCTCAAGAGCGGTGGGAGGCTTCGGAGAAAGCCGACATGGACATGATTGAAGCGGGGGTGGAACGCCTCGGAGATTTGGTGGCTGCAGGTTGGTTTGAGAAGAATGTCAAGGACGGAGCCGTCAACGACCTCATGGGAACCAACCATGAGGACGGAGAACCATAAGCACCTTCTAAAACCGCCTTGGGCGACCATAGAGCCATGACGGTAAAGGCCATCCTCGTCGCTGGAGGTTATGGTTCACGGCTTTCGCCATTTACCCACTACACTCAGAAGACCTTGCTGCCTCTCTTCGACCGACCGGTGATCGACTATGCCTTGGGCACCATTCGTCGAGCAGGCATCAAAGACATCACCATCATCTCCAACAAATTTGTTGGTCAAATCGCAAGCCATGTGGGTCACGGTTTAGCAGGTGAACGGATTCACTATGTCATTGAAGAAGAGCCGCTTGGCGTAGCACACGCCCTCGCCCTCGCCCGCCCCTACAACGAAGATGCTCGGGTGATGGTGTACTTCTCGGACAACATCACGACCCTCGAATTTGAGGCCCATGTTCGAGCATTTGACGAGGCCGACGAACCTCCCGGGTGCTTGTTGATCGCGCGTGAAGAAGCGAACCCCGAGGCCTTCGGCGTGGCCGTCTTGGACGCGAATGGGGGCATTTGCGATATTGTGGAAAAACCAAGTACGCCTCCCTCCAATCTCGCCATCGGAGGCATTTACATGTTTGACGAGTTTTTTTGGGATTATCTTGACGAAGCGGTGGCCGTGAAGGGCGATGGGTTTTCAATTTCAGACATCACTCGAATGTACGTCAAGCAGGGAAACGCAGAGGTCCTCTCCGTGGGGAAGGATACTTGGGTGGATTGCGGGACTTCTGAATCGCTTCTCCAGGCGTCCATCATGGCGCGGGACGGAAAGTTGAATCCAAAACCTCACAGGTGATCTTAATGAAAATCGGAATCATTGGTGCAGGCATGGTTGGTGGTGCGATTGAACATTGTTTCGGCCACGCCCACGAATTGTTCATTCACGACCCTGCTCGTGGAACCGTGTTAGCTGACGTCATTGAACACGTCGACATGGCTTACATTGCGGTGCCCACTCCGCCCCATCCAGAAACTGGGGCCTGCGACACCAGAATCGTCGAAGAGGTCCTTGATGCCCTTCCGGACGGATTCATGGCGGTCATCAAAAGCACGGTTGTCCCGGGAACAACCCAACGGTACCACGAACGGTACGCCCATCTCAAAATCGCATATTCTCCAGAATTTCTCGTGGAACGACGACGGCTCGAAGATTTTGCCAATCAAGATGTCTTGGTGGTCGGCACACACCACCCCGAAGTCGCAGATGTTGTGTTTCAGCAGCACAAAGAAGCCGGCGTGTTGAGGCAAGAGCAATTGTTTCACGTCACGCCCACCCAAGCGGAACTGGTGAAATACACAAAAAACACATTTTATGCAGTCAAGGTCATCTTTGCCAATCAAATGTACGATATTTGTCAGGGAATGGGCGAAGATTGGTACGCCATCCGCGACATCATCACCGCCGACCAAGCACAACCCATTGGGCCTTCCCACCTTGACCCAATCTTCGGGCTACGTCGAGGGTTTGGAGGGAAATGCCTCCCCAAAGACAGTTCAGCGCTCGGCGTGCTCGCTGATGAATTGGGCGTCAAATACGCTTTGATGGATGCCATACAAAGCGACAATGCGGTTCTGCGGGAAATGCTCACCGGCAAACCGAGCGATGTGATCACCAATGATGATTGAGGATGGCTCTCTTTCGAATCTAGACCGTTGGGCTCCTCGCGGATCATTGGTTCGGTTTTCGATGGCCGGCGCCTTCAACAGCTCGATTTTTTTCATCCTCTGGGCTGCTTCGATGAGGGTGTTTTCAGATGAAGATTTGCGGTGGCTCTGGGGCGTCTGTTGGGGGTTCACCGGCATCATGAGTCACTTCGTCCATCGAGCGTACACTTTCGACGATCGCAAGGCTGTCAAGTGGACGCTTTCCACCTCTCTATCGGTTTATGTGTTCACGCTGGTGGGCTCAAGCTTGTCCATTGGTTGGCTCTCCGAGATGTCGCCATCCAACGTTGAGTGGTTGGGCGTGGTCAATATGTTGGCGTGGGGGGCCATCATCTGGCTTATGATGCGGCTCTTGGTGTTCCAATTCAAGCCCATTACATCGCATGAGTCTCAAGAACATCCAGTGGAATAATGTCCAACGCACGCTGATGGGTGGCTTCCAGATCCACCGGGCAGGCTTGGCCGGCGTTCACGGCGGCAAGCCATGTGCGGGCACAGACACACCAACCGTCGCCGGGGTTCAAACCTGGAAAATTGAATTGAGGCGCTGGTGTGATCAAATCGTTTCCCTGTTCTTTTGCAAACTGTAGGAACGCGTCGTTCACCACACAGCACACTGTATGGGAGCCTCGGTCGGAGTCGTCCGTATTGCAGCAACCATCGCGATACCAGCCAGTGAGCGGTTCAGTAGAGCATGATTGGAGTTCGGTGCCGAGGACATTGAGGCTTGGGTCCATACGCCGAAGAGCGGGCTTGGACCTATCAACGCTTGTTCAAGGAGCCTTCCTTCCAAACATCCTGCCAAGCCTCGTGAAAAGCGATTGTGCTTCAACGGGTTCGGCTCGTCCGAGCAAGACATCCAATTCTCCTGATTTTTCGAGTTGAAGGAGGTCGTCGAATCCACCGACGATGTGATCTCCAATCAGGATTTGAGGGACGGTTCGCGCACCTCCAGTTGCACGGGCAAAGGCACGCTGCGTTGAGGGGACGCTCTTCAGCCGCCGTTCATTAAACTCAACCTGTTTGCGCCCTAAAAATTGCTTCGCTTGAGCGCATGCCCCACAACCTCGGCCCGTCCAAATCACCACAGGCGGATGGGGGCTGTTGACCATGCTTAACGGCGGTGATGATTCGGTTTCAATATTGGGGTTTGATTGGGGGTTGCCGCCGTTGGGTTCATTGGGAAGAAGCGCGCCAAGCCTACTATGCTGCCCGACACAGTCCACAAACTTCCACGAGAAGAACGGTTTGCTTATGCTCGCTTGCTCGCCTTCATGGCCCGAATTGATAATGAATTGACTGTCGATGAAATGGCGATGTTTGAGCAACGTCTCGGGACAGCATTGTTATCCCCCGGTCAGCGTGAAATGATTCGGACAGCGCTCAAAAACCCTCCAACCCTTCAGGAGTGTCTCGACGACCTTTCCGGTGAGGCTGGCAGACTCGCACTCCGAGATTCCGTGATGATGGCAGCCGCTGATGGAACGGTTGACGAAGACGAGCGAGATGCGCTTGAAGATATTTCAGAACACCTTGGCCTCCGAGAAGATGCCGTGGACCAATTGCTCCAATGGACCATCAAAGGATACAAGTGGATGAAGGAAGGATATCAGCTTCTTGAAACTCTTGAGGAATGAGTTGCATGTTTCCCGATGGGTTGGTCCATCGCACGCCCCAAGAATTGGTGCGATACGCTGAGGTGTTGGTGTTTATCGCTGCTGCCGACGGTGCGTTGGTTCGAGAAGAAATCGCAGCGATTGAATCCATGATGGGTCGAGCGATGATCCACCCCGAATCGCGAATCACCGTCCGGGCTGGGTTTGACAACCCCATCCCGTTGGAACAGTCGCTTGCTGATTTGGACCCCATCCTTGTTCGCTACATTCTTCGAGACGCTGCTTTGGTTGCCGCCGTGGATGGAGCCTACGACAACAAGGAATTACGAGCACTCCGAAAAATTGCAAAGGCCGGCGGAATCAGCACCAACCAGTTGTCAGACCTGCTGGATTGGGTTGCAAATGGGTGGCTATGGTACGCAGAAGCCGAAAAAATCTACGATGATTCAGTCGGGAAACCGTAGGTTTTCCATCCTCTCATCAAGAGTCACATTCAAAGAGAGAAAGCCGTCCCGTCGGATTGGTGGGGATGATGCAGAACGGTGTCAGCGGATGGTATGCACGACTTGACCGATGCCTTGCTGACCGAGAGCAGCAAATCGATATCTGGCTCAAAACCTGGGAAAAATCCCTCAAATCCTTCCAACCCATTGCGGCCCTGCTTCCCGAAGATTGGCCAACCCTCCCTGCAAACCTTCTCACCGATCCCGGTCATGTCCTTGACCATCTTCTTGCGCGCCACGACGCTGAATCCGACGGCCGCTCTCCTCGGGGTGCACATCCAACCCCTCCCCGACTCGCCGATGCTGTCATTGCATCCGAAATACGAGAGAACCTTGTCAATCCAAAGAAACCCGTTCAGCAATCCAACTTTCTCATGAGCAATTTGCCACCTGGCTTCCGACAGCACGTGGAACAACTCAACCTCCCCAAAGCCACACAAGACAAAGAAGTCGATGACGAAGTGGAGCGCAAAGCAGTCGCTGCAGACGAGCGTACGTTGAGCGGCATCCCGCTTCCCGTGGCCGATACCGCTGCAGGCGGGGGCCTATTCCATGCTCGCCTCATCCGTCGGCACGCTGACGCTCACGAGGACGCAGATCCAGAATTGCGGAAGGAAGATTCTCGTCGCTTCTTCTCAAACATTCAGTTACTTGACGTTGATTCCCTTGTGGTCAGCAGCACCAAAACACGCCTCCTGCTCGAAGCTATTCGCCATGAATTGGTCAGTTTTGGCCCAGAAACCCCAGGGAAGATTTCCCGGAAGGAAATGGAGGAGTTGTTGGACAAAGGCGTGCAAACCGGCGATGCGCTCCAAGGCGAATGGCCTTGGCAACAACCACCAAATTTGGTCTTGACCAATCCCCCCTGGCTTCGAATCAAGGACCGCTTCCGAGGCATGGAAGACGGAAGTGTGCTTCGCAAGGAACTCGGAGAGAAGCTCCGAAACCTGCAGGACAACGGCAAACCGAGGTTCTCAACCATGCGTGGAAACGTCAACCTCTATCGCTTGTTCATTGAACGAAGCCTCCAAATTTTGAGTGAGGGCGGACGGCTACGAATTGTCGCTCCTGACAGTCTTCTCAGAGAACAATCCTCTCACCCCCTTCGCGAATTGCTCGTGGAGCAGCATGCTTGGACCCACGCATGGGCGATTGAGGAAGCGAACCTTCTCTTCCCGGGCATGACCCAAGGAGTGGTGGTTCTCGGCATCACCGCCAACGGCGAGAAGTGCAACCTCAACGTTCACGGGCCCATCACGCGGTCCGATTTGCGCAAAGACGGTGGCGGGCTTTCGTCTCGCGTTCCAGTCTTTGACCTCAACGAGGACCGATGGAAGGATTGGGCACGCGATACTTGGGCCGTGCCACGGTTGCCTCGAGACCGCATGGAGCGGAAATACACGCTTGAAGTGCTGGATCGATTGGCCGGACTGCCTCGGTTGAGCGATGAGCAACATCCGTTGACGACCAACAAGCGCCAAGTGCGTGTTCGCGTTGGTGAAATCGATCAGACTGCGCATGCAAAGAACATCGAAACATGGGTCAAAGGAAAGCGAAGTCGACCATTCATTCGAGGCGTTCACTTTTCTGAGAGTGAAGACGGTCAAGTCTTCATCCGCCACCCTGCATTCCGCACTGACATCCCCTCCCGAGCCAGCGAGCGCCAATTGGCCATGTGGATTGGTGATGACCACCCTACTTACGGGCCTCGCCTCGCCTGCCAAGCCATCGTTAACGCACATCAAGAGCGTCGCCTCCGATGGGCTGTGATTCCAGAAGGAAGCGTGCTCGGCAACAGCGTCAACCACATCGAGCTTCACGAAGACATTCAAGAGCGACTCACCAGCGATCATGAATCCATTGAACATGGATTGAACTGGTTGTGTGCACACCTCAACAACAACGACCTCGATGAGTGGGCGCGTGCTTGGGCTGCGAACAACAACGTGAACAACTACGAATTGGAGATGCTTCCAGTGGAACTGCCAGCATCGTTTCCACAATTCAGCACTCTCGTCCGATGAACCGGAAAATCATAAGTTGGATTTTCCGCATTCGCATCTCTGATAACCGATATTTTATATCCACCACCTGATTGGCTTTGGGTGCGTACTCAATTGGAGGATAGAAATAAAATGGGAGTTCATCCAAAAATTGGCATCACTGGCTTGCCCCGAAGTGGGAAATCTGCAGTGATGGAAAAGGTGCTTGAGATGCTCTCAGACGAGCGAACTCGAGAAATTACGCTTCGTGGTGGATCCTTGGAAAAGCCCATCTTGGGCGGTATGCGCACTGAACCACTGGTCGAAAACGGCGAGCGGATGGGTTACAAGGTCATCGACATCGTCACGAAAGAAGAAGGCATCATCGCTCACAAATCCATTGATTCCCGACTTCGCGTCCTCGGCTATGGAATCGACGTTGAAGAATTGAGCCGAGTGGCCATTCCAGCCATTGACTATGCCGTGCATCATTGTGAGGTGCTTGTCATCGATGAAATTGGAAAGTTCTCTGTGGAATCTGAACCCTTTGTCCAAGCGGTTCGTAGCGCTCTTGAAATCGATATGCCGACCTTGCTGACGCTCCACAAGAAAAGCCGACATCCTCTGCTTCAGGACATTCGCCGACGAGATGACGGTCGGATTCTCGAAGTCACTCCTGTGAACCGGGCCCTTCTGCCTTACAAGATTCACAAACTCATGCGTGAGACCTATTGAGACCACTTCTCATCGGTTCATTGATGATGAGAGGCTTCGTGGCCGTGGCATGCACCCACCTGCTATCGGCATTTCCCGTCTTCTCTATGGGACTGGGTTTGGGCTGCTTCTCGGCGTGGGGTTGGGGCTCCAAGCAGGGCGTTCGGTGATCACACAGCCACCGGTGTTGATTCTGCTTGCTGCTGGTGCTGTTCTTTCAATTGTTCTTGGATGGATGCTTGCAAATGGCAGTGGCCCTCTAGCAGCCCTTTTTTCTCATGAAACCGATGAAGCCATGGCGGCTCGTGTCCAATACGAAATTGACGATGTCCAGCGCTCCGAAGATGTGAATTCCAAGTGGGCCGAACTTGAAGCGAAGGTGTTGACCCACGACCTCGGCGAAGAAGCGTGAATCTGCCGCATCGGTGGGTTGATGAGCGAGGCCTTCGTCCATTGAATCAGAGGCGAAGATGATGAGCAATGTTCCCGAAGGCTTGTACTACACCAAAGAACACGAATGGATGCGCGTTGAAGGCGATACTGTCACCATTGGCATCACCGACCACGCACAAGAGATGTTGACGGACATTGTCTACATTGAATTGCCCGAAGAAGGCGATGTTATCGGCGACATGGGGGAATTCGCTGTGGTCGAATCTGTGAAATCAGCCTCTCCTATTTTTGCCCCACTCGCAGGAACCATTTCCGCAGTTAACATGGAATTGGAAGATGCTCCTGAACTCATGAACACCTCACCATACGAGGACGGTTGGATCGTGAAGATGACCCTTGACGATGCCAATGCAGTGACCGCTTTGATGGACGCTGCAGCGTACAAGGCCGAAATTGGCGAGTGAGTGCATTGAGCCCCCCTCCCCATTGGACTCTTTACGTCGATGGGTCGTGTTTGGGCAATCAAAACGTGGACGCTGACACCCCTGCCTCCTGGGGGTTGGTTGTGGTCACCGGAGACTCGGGGTTGGGCAAAGGGTCTGGAGAACTTCATCATGAAATCGCTGGACCGGTGATCACCTCCTCAGGGGATGACGGGTTCATCGGAGCCCAAGTCGGTTCAAACAACACGGCTGAATTGAGTGGATTTGCAGCTGCTCTTCGCTGGCTCCTCGTTGAGGGCGGCGATGATGAAGCGATGATACGGGCGGATTCCACGTATGCCGGGAACCTCGCCAGTGGAGTTTGGAAGGCCAAGGCCAACCGAGAGTTGGTCGCCCATGTTCAGGAATTGTGGAAGGAAGTTGAAGCGCTTCGCCCCCTTGCATGGTCCCATGTCAAAGCCCACCGAGGCCATCGATGGAACGAGCGGGCCGACCACCTCGCATCTCGGCATGCATCGGGAGAGTC
>Ga0181379_1000119_pt1 | contig 38012 bp, 54 predicted proteins | sample 2SPOviralmetaG_FD_130115 | JGI IMG/M metagenome (GOLD analysis project Ga0181379, IMG submission 130115) | Marine viral communities from the oligotrophic San Pedro Time Series (SPOT) site, San Pedro Channel, CA, USA - 2 SPOT_SRF_2009-07-10 | ecosystem: Environmental > Aquatic > Marine > Strait... | reverse complement strand
ATCTACTAAATAGGTAAAACTTAGCAATTAAATTATGGCTAGACTTTTTGGATTTTCAATTGAAGATTCAGACCCTAAGTCACCGTCAGTAGTCTCCCCTGTTCCTCCAAATAATGAGGACGGGGTTGACCACTATTTGAGTACGGGATTTTTTGGATCTTATGTTGATATAGAAGGTGTATATCGAACAGAGTTCGATTTGCTTAGAAGATATAGGGAAATGTCTCTGCATCCTGAAGTAGATAGCGCTATTGAAGATATTGTAAATGAAGCAATTGTTTCAGATTCTGATGATTCACCAGTAAAAATTGAGTTATCAAATCTCAATGCCAGTGATGGTATTAAAACTAAAATTAGAGAAGAATTTAAGACTATTCTAGATTTATTGGATTTTGATAAGAAGTCTCACGAAATTTATAGAAATTGGTATATTGATGGAAGACTTTATTACCATAAGGTAATTGATTTAAAAAACCCTCAGGAAGGTATCCAAGAATTACGTTATATTGACGCAATGAAAATGCGTTATGTTCGTAAGACTAAAAAGGATAATAGTAATCCAAATGTTATAGTTAGAAAGAACACTGAAGATCCAATGGATTATGTGTTTCCTGAAGTAGAAGAATACTTTATGTACACTCCAAAACTTCAATATCCAAACCAGGCAGCTGGTGGAATGAATGATTCTAAGGGTGTAAAAATTTCAAAAGATTCAATTGCATATTGTACTTCTGGTCTTGTAGATAGAAATAAGGGATCAACTCTTTCATATCTACACAAAGCAATTAAGTCACTCAATCAACTTAGAATGATTGAGGACTCTTTGGTAATCTATCGTTTGAGTAGAGCACCAGAACGTAGAATTTTCTACATTGATGTTGGTAATCTACCTAAGCAGAAAGCAGAACAGTATCTGCGTGATGTTATGAGTAGATACCGTAACAAACTCGTGTATGATTCTAGCACTGGTGAGATTCGTGACGATAAAAAGCATATGAGTATGCTTGAAGATTTCTGGTTGCCTCGTCGTGAAGGTGGTCGTGGTACTGAGATCACAACTCTACCAGGTGGTCAAAATCTGGGTGAAATTACCGATATTGATTACTTTAAGAAGAAACTATATCAGTCACTAAATGTTCCACCATCAAGAATGGATAGTGATAGTGGTTTTAATCTTGGTCGTTCTTCCGAGATTCTGAGAGACGAACTCAAGTTTACCAAGTTTGTTGGACGTTTGAGAAAAAGATTCTCAAATATGTTCAGTGATATGCTAAAGACTCAACTTATTCTTAAGAATATTGTTACTCCTGAAGATTGGGAGATTATGAGTGAGCATATTCAATATGACTTCCTATACGATAACCACTTCTCAGAACTCAAAGAAACTGAGTTAATGACTGAGAGACTTAATATGGTTGCAACTGCAGAACCATATGTTGGAAAGTATTTCTCACAAGATTATCTAAGAAGAAAAATTCTTCGTCAAACTGATGAGGAAATTGTTGAGCAGGATAAACTCATCGATAAGGAAATTAAAACTGGTATTATTCCAGATCCAGCAACAATTGATCCACAAACGGGAATGCCATTTGCACCTGAAGGTGGTGGTGATTTGGGTAAACCAGTCATGGAACCCGACATGAATGCAGATGCTCAGGCAACTGCAGCACCAGAAATTGGTGCGAAAGATCTCAAAGATGGTGAGATCTAATAAATAAAAACGTTACTTAAATTAAAATCATGGATGATCTAATGGATATGATTCTGCAAGATGAGTCACCCACTAATATTAGTGATAAAATTAAAAATATGCTTTTTGCAAAAAGTGCAGAAAAGATTGATGCTTTGAAACCATCTATTGGTAGTGCAGTCTTTGATGAGACTGAGGAAGAAGAAGTATAAATAACTTATAAAAGCACTTTTGTACTATGGCTAGAACATTATTGTTGGGTGCTGAGGCAGCCTGTCCAACAACAACTGGTACTGCTACTAGCTTCTCTCAAGCATCTGTAGTTAGACTCGTAAATAATTCTGCTACTGCACGTTTAGTTACTGTGGTAGAAACTCAAGGTGGAAACGTTGTTGGTTCAATTACCCTTCCAGGAAATTCTGTTGAATTTGTTGAAAAGCAATACTCACATTGTATATTTGCTGCAGCTGCTACAGTCTTAGGTGCAAAAGTCGGATTTACTGCGTAACCATGAAACTAATCAGAGAAGAAATCGAAAAGGTAGAGGTTATTACCGAAACAAGAAACGGTAAGAAAACTCTTTATATTCAAGGACCTTTTCTCCAAACCGAACAACAAAACCGTAACGGCAGAGTATATCGTCTTAACGTAATGGAACGTGAGGTAAAGAGATATACTGATGAGCACATTTCAAAAGGTCGTGCTCTAGGTGAACTAGGTCATCCAGATGGTCCAACTATCAATCTTGATCGTGTTTCTCATAAAATCGTTTCTCTTGAGCAAAAGGGAAATGACTTTATTGGTAAGGCACAAATCCTATCAACACCAATGGGTAAAATTGCCGAGTCTCTTCTTAAAGAAGGTGTGATGCTCGGAGTTTCTTCTAGAGGAATTGGATCACTTCGTCCAACTAAGGAAGGTTATTCTGAAGTTGGTGAAGACTTCATGTTGGCAACTGCTGCTGATATTGTTGCCGATCCTTCTGCACCCGATGCTTTTGTTTCAGGAATCATGGAAGGAAAGGAATGGGTTTGGCAAGGAGGAATCCTTCGTGAACAAATTGCTGCTAAGACTGCACGTAGAATTAATACGTTAGTAGATCAAAAAGCATTGGAAGAGCATAAGTTAGGTCTATTCAACGACTTTTTAAATTCACTATAAGTAGTGGTACTTACATAAAATAATTTAATTTATAAATAAATATAGTTAATCTAATCTACTAAAAGATAAACGGAGAGTCTCAAATGTCTAGTGACAACAATTTACAGGAAATGGAAGTAGGCACAAAGCAATCCAGTACTGCTGTTAACTCTGGAGCTGCTAAAGCAGATCCAATGCCCACAATGGCAGATCCTGGAACTCAACTTGCTTCTGTAGAAGATCTCGGTGGTCCTACTCCCGAGAATTATAAGTCTGACGACGATTCAGCAAAACTCAAAGAACCAGGTGCAACACTCAAGCAAGTTAGAGATGTTGTTACTAAGTCTGCTGGTAAAGCAGATGCAATGCCTGCTGGCATGAAGGAAGAAGAGGAAATCACTGATGAAGTGGTTGCTGAAGAAGAAACCACAGAAGAAGAAGTAGTATCTGAAGAAGAGACTACTGAAGAGGAAGTTGTTTCTGAAGAAGAATCAACCGAAGAAGTTGAGGTTGTTGCTGAATATGATATGGAGGAAGATGTTAACGCACTTCTCCAAGGTGAGGAACTCTCCGAAGAATTCCAAGAAAAAGCAAAAACCATCTTTGAAACTGCAATCAATGCAAAGGTTGCACAAGTTAAAGAAGGTCTAGAAGCACAATACGAAGAAAAACTACTTGAAGAAGTAGTGGAAATTCAAGAGGGTCTAACCGCACGTGTAGACTCTTATCTAGAATATGTTGCTGATGAGTGGGTGTCCGAGAACGAACTTGCAATCGAACACGCACTTAAGGCAGAAATGACTGAATCCTTCCTCTCTGGAATGAAGGATCTTTTTGAAACTCATTATGTAACAATCCCTGAAGAAAAGTATAATGTAATTGATAGCATGGTAGAAAAACTTGATGAAATGGAGACTAAACTCAACGAGCAAATTGAGAAGAATGTTTCCCTAAACTCCCGTCTCGCAGAGACTGTTGCTGAGGGTATTCTTGATCAAGTTTCTGGTGGTCTTGCCGAGACACAGAAAGAAAAGCTCGCTTCACTTGCTGAAAGTGTTGAGTTTGAAAGTGAAGAAAAATATCGTGAAAAATTGGAAATGCTCAGAGAATCTTATTTCTCTACCAAAGCAACTCCAAAAGCAAAAACTGAGACGTTATCTGAAGGTGCAGACGCAGCTCCAGAAGTAGTTTCTGGATCCATGGCAGCATACCTGAAGACACTTTCTTCATTTGCTAAAAACTGAATTTAATATTAATCAAACAAAAACAAACACTTAATAGGTAAACCTCAAATGTTCAATTCCGAGCAATTGCAGGAGAAGTGGGCACCAGTTCTCGATCATCAGGGTCTTGATAATATTCAAGATTCCCATAAGAGAGCAGTGACCGCAGTCCTGCTAGAAAACCAAGAAAAATTCCTAAGAGAGCAAAACTCTTTTAACAACTCAGGTTCATTCCTCGCAGAAGCACCTACCAACGCAGTTGGTTCTGATGGATTCCAAGGTGGATCCGCAGCTGGTGGTCCTACCGCAGGTTTCGACCCCGTTCTAATTTCACTAATTAGACGTTCAATGCCTAACTTGGTCGCATATGACCTCGCAGGTGTTCAACCAATGAGTGGTCCTACTGGACTCATCTTCGCAATGCGTTCCCGCTACACCAACCAGAGCGGAACCGAAGCAATGTTCAACGAGGCAGATACGTCTTTCTCTGGACAAGATTCAGGATTCAACAACACCACTGGAATGTCTGGTGTTGCTTCTGGTATGGGTACTACCTCACAGTCTGGTAGCAATCCTTCCGTCCTCAACCCAACTGCATCTGCTAACGAACTAGCATATAACGTTGGTCAGGGCATGAGAACTGACGATGCTGAGAATCTCGGCGTCTCTGATCAGTTCAACGAGATGGCATTCAGCATTGAGAAAGTTACTGTGACTGCAAAGTCCAGAGCACTCAAGGCAGAATACTCCCTAGAACTAGCACAAGACATTAAGGCAATTCACGGTCTTAATGCTGAGGCTGAACTCGCAAACATTCTCTCTACTGAGATTCTTGCTGAGATCAACCGTGAAGTCATCAGAACCATCTATAAGGTTGCTGAGCAAGGTGCTACCGTCAACACCGCAACTGCTGGTGAATTCGATCTCGATATCGACTCCAATGGTCGTTGGTCTGTTGAGAAGTTCAAGGGTCTTCTGTTCCAAATCGAAAGAGATGCGAACCAGATTGCACAAAGAACTCGTAGAGGAAAGGGCAACATCATCATGTGCTCTGCAGACGTTGCTTCTGCTCTAGCCATGGCTGGTGTTCTAGATTACACCCCAGCACTCAACGCAAACCTTAACGTAGATGACACTGGCAACACCTTTGCTGGTACTCTACTCGGTAAGTTCCGTGTATACATCGACCCATATTCTGCAAACAATGCTGCTAACCAGTATTACGTTGCAGGTTATAAGGGTTCTTCACCTTATGACGCAGGTCTATTCTACTGCCCATACGTTCCTCTCCAGATGGTTCGTGCAGTTGGAGAAAACACCTTCCAGCCTAAGATCGGCTTCAAGACCCGTTATGGTCTAGTTGCTAACCCATTCTCAGAAGGAACCAACCAGGGTCTCGGTGGACTAACCACCAACTCTAACCGTTACTACAGACGTGTAACCGTTAAAAACCTCATGTGATCTCTGTTCACAGAGTTTTCCAGAGACCTCTTCGGAGGTCTCTTTTTTTTATGTCTACATAATAGAGCAGAAGATTGATTATGCTAAAGACACCAAGAGATATTGTAAACGACAGACTTTCATGGTCTAGTGATGAGGCAATAAAAAATCATTGCGTATATGTTTTAGAACAATATTTGAGAGAAGAACCACATCTAACAACCGAGCAATTAAAGGAAGCACTTGGAGAATACTTAATGGGACTGGAGTGATAAATAGAGTATCCAAGGATCTCTATCGTTGTGGCTGTAACATCAATAGCATTTAAAAAACAGATTGCCAATAGGAATTTCCTTTCCCCAACTGGTTTTAAGTTTTCATTAACAAGAGCACCTAAACTCTCATACTTTACCAACTCAGCAAATATTCCTGGTATAAGTCTGGGAGTTGCAGAACAAGGATCATATTTAAAAATGATTCCTGTTCCTGGTGACATGATGGATTTTGAAGATCTTTCCGTTAGATTCTTGGTTGATGAAGATTTGGGAAATTATTTAGAAATTCAAAATTGGATGAGAGGTCTTGGATTTCCAGAATCCCTAAGTGAAATATACGATTTGCAAAATGAAGACAGTTTGTTGGGTCAACCATTTACTGAGAATCAACAAAATTTTTATTCAGATGGAACTTTACAAATTTTAACTAACACTGAAAATTTACAATACAACGTTGTATTTAAAGACATGTTTCCAACATCTCTTTCACAGATGGAATTTGATTCAACAGATACCGATATTCAATATTTTGCGGCAACAGTAACTTTTAAGTATAGTATATACACCATCAATAATAGGTTTAATCAAAGAGTATGACTTTTGACATTAGTATGATTAAATCGATGTGGGATAAAGATTCCCAAATCGATATTGATAATCTTCATGAAGAATCATTAAAGATTCCCGTACTACATTCCAAATACTATGATATCCATAACAATCTAGTATTGCTGAAAACTAAAGCAACACAACAAAAAAATAATATTAGACACGAAAGATATGAGTACTATTCTGGAAAAGCAGATCCTGATGTTTATGTAAAGGATCCTTTTCCAAAAAAGGTAAGAGATAAAGATGCTATGAATAAGTATCTTGATGCGGACGAGAAACTTTCTACTGTCAGTATGAAGATCGAATATTACGATGTAATGATCAATTATGTCGATAGTATCTTAAAACAAATATCTAATCGTACATACCAAATAAAAAACTCAATTGAATTTTTGAAATTCCAAGCTGGATATGGCTAATCTAATCATCGAAAAATGTAATGAAGTATATCTTAAAATAACAACTGAACCACATATCGAACATGAACTGAGAGATCATTTCAAATTTGAGGTTCCTGGTGCAAAGTTTATGCCTCAGTACCGTAAGAGAAATTGGAATGGTGAGATACACTTATTTGATATGAGGACCAAGAGACTTTACATAGGTCTATTGCATAGACTTGTAGAATTTTGTAGCAACTACGATTATACCTACGAGTTTGTAACAAACAAGTACTATGGAAAACCTTTTGAACTTAATAGTGAAATTAGTTTAGAAGGAGTTAAGGATTATCTTGCTTCGATAACTGCTTTAACCCCAAGAAATTATCAGATTGAAGCAGTTTATGATGCACTAAGATATAACAGAAAGATTCTGTTAAGTCCCACTGCGTCAGGAAAAAGTCTGATGATTTACGCTGTCGTGAGATATCATGTGGATAAGAATCGAAAAATACTTGTAGTCGTTCCAACGACCAGTCTCGTAGATCAACTAGTCTCTGACTTTCGGGATTATGGATGGGAGTCTGATTCATATTGTCACAAAATATATGCAGGGTGTGAAAAACAAACGGATCTTCCAGTGACCGTCACTACATGGCAATCTATATATAAACTTGAACGTAGTTATTTTGAAGATTTTGATGTAGTAATTGGTGATGAGGCACACTTATTTAAAAGTAAGTCTCTTATTACAATTATGAATAATCTTCATCATACCAAGTATAGGTATGGATTTACAGGAACACTTGATGGAACACAAACACATAAATGGGTATTGGAAGGATTGTTTGGTCCTTGTTATAGAGTAACACGTACATCAGAGTTGATGGAGAAAGGTCATGTTTCCGATCTCGAAATTAGATGCCTAATTTTAAAACATACTCCGAAAAAATTTGATACTTATGAAGACGAGATACAGTACCTAATTGGACATGAAAGAAGAAATAAATTTATAATGAACCTTGCAAAAGGGTTGGAAGGTAACACTCTAATACTTTATAGTCGGGTTGCCGCACATGGTGAACCTCTTTTTGAAAAGATAAATAGTTCCGTAAGTGAAGGACGAAAAGTATTTTTTGTCCATGGTGGAGTTGACTCTGAAGAAAGAGAGGAAGTCCGAAGAATAACTGAAAATGAAGGTAATGCAATTATTGTAGCATCATATGGAACTTTCTCAACGGGAATTAACATTAGAAATCTTCATAATGTTATTTTTGCTAGTCCGTCTAAATCAAGAATCCGTAATTTACAGTCCATCGGCAGAGTTTTAAGAAAGGGTAAGGATAAAAATAAAGCAACTCTTTATGACATTGCGGATGACTGCACGATTAGAAGTTTAAAAAATTACACTCTTAACCACTTAATCGAACGAATTAAGATCTATAATCAAGAAAATTTTAATTACGACATTATAAACATCGATTTAAAGGATTAATGGAAGAAGAATTTTATGCGACGATAAAACTAAAGAACACAGAAGAGATCTTTTCTAAGGTATCACCTTCTAACGAAGGTGATAAAAAATTCCTTATGTTATTAGATCCAGTTACAATTGATGAAATTGTAATTAGAGGTCAAGCATGTTATAAAATAGATCCTTGGTTAAAAACATCATCATCTGATATGATTTTAATTAATATGGAAGATGTCTTAACAATTGTAGAATGTGATAATGATCACACGATTAAAATGTATAATTCATTTTGTAGAAAATCTAAAGATGATCATCAAAAATTTAACTTAAGTAGAAAAATGGGATACATATCATCTACAGATGATACTCGAAAATACTTGGAGAAGTTATTCAAGAGTTAGATAAAGCGTTCCTATCAACCTCAACAAAGGTATTCTACACATGGTTTACACATTTGTCAAGCTGTGGTAGAATGAGTACATACTGAACTACTGGTAATAATGAAATGCCTAAAAGAAAACAATCGGAACATTATGTAAATAATAGAGATTTCCTAGATGCAATTGTAGAGTATAAAAAAGCAATTGCTGAGGCAGCAGAAAATGGGGAACCTAAACCTCGGATTACAAATTACATTGGTGAGTGCTTTCTAAAGATTGCAACACACTTATCATATAAACCAAACTTTGTTAATTACATCTTTAAAGATGATATGATCTCTGATGGAATAGAGAACTGTATTCAGTATATTCATAATTTTAATCCAGAGAAATCTACAAATCCTTTCGCATACTTTACTCAGATTATTCACTACGCATTCTTGAGACGTATTCAGAAAGAGAAAAAGCAATTAGACATTAAGAATAAGATCTTAGAAAAGACTGGATATGATCAGGTATTTGTTAATGACAATACTGTTGACAATTCCAACTATGCAGACTATAATAGCATCAAAGATGCTGTCTATTCTAAACTTAGAGGAATGGGTTCAAATAACGTATGAAGATTGCCCTCATTACAGATCAACACTTTGGAGCAAGAAAGAACTCAAAACTCTTTCATGATTTTTTCCTAAAGTTTTATAATGATGTATTTTTCCCGACTCTGAAAGAGGAGGGAATCACTACGATTGTTGATATGGGTGATACTTTTGATAATAGAACTGGTATTAATTTTAGTTCACTTAAGTGGGCAAAGGATAATTACTATGATGTTCTAGAAAGTATGGGATGTAAAATTCATACCATTGTAGGAAATCATACTGCATTCTATAAGAATACTAATAATGTAAATGCAGTTGATCTTCTTCTCCGTGAATATAAAAACGTAGAAGTATATTCTGAACCCACTGAGGTTATTATTGATGGTTTAAAATTAATGTTTATTCCATGGATTAATAAAGAAAATGAGGAAAGTACTTTTAAACTTCTTAAAGGCACAACTAGCAAGATTGCGATGGGGCACCTTGAACTCCGAGGATTTGCTGCTAATAAACAGTGCATCATGGAGCATGGTCATGAGAGCAAATTATTTGAGAAGTTCACCAAGGTCTTCAGCGGTCACTACCACACTCGATCAAATGATCGAAACATCCACTACACAGGAAACTCTTACGAAATCTACTGGAATGATGTAAATGATGTGCGTGGGTTTACAATTTTTGATACAGAAACATTAGAGCATAGATTTGTCAATAATCCTTATAGTATTTTTCATCATGTTTATTATGAAGATACTGACTATAGGACCTTTGATTTTTCAAAGTATCATGATATGATCGTAAAAGTTATTGTCAGAAAGAAAACTGATAATAAAAACTTTGAAAAATTTATTGATAAGTTTTACGTTTCAAATGTTGCAGATCTAAAAATTGTAGAGAGTCAAGACTTCAACGGTTGGTATTCAAAAGATAAAATTGAAGAGATTGAATCTGAGAATACTTTGAGTTTGTTAAATAAGTACATACAAGAATCTGAGATTAATTTGGATAAATCTGAATTGTCTAAAATTATCAAAGAGGTGTATCAGGAAGCTTGCGAAATGATCTAGTATGTATATTGTAGTAATTGACGGGGAAGAAGACAGAGGAGCATATTCTGTAGCAGATGAGGATGGTGTAAATATCCTATACATCTGGGAAACTGAAGATGATGTAGAACGTTTCGTAATGATGCTTGAGGAAAGTGGTTCTCCTAAGATGAGATCTATTGAAGTCGAAGAAGATTTGTTGTTTGAGACATGTAGTCAACATGGTTACATGTATGCTATTATTAGTAGTAATGAGTTAGTGGTTCCACCAGAAGAGCATGATTTATTTTAAAAAAATTAGTTGGAAAAACTTTCTCTCAACTGGTAATCAATTTACCGAAGTTCAACTTGATGAATGTCAAAACAGTATAATAGTTGGAACGAATGGTGCAGGGAAGTCAACTATCCTGGATGCACTGACTTTTGTATTGTTTGGAAAGTCATTTCGCAAAATTAATAAACCCCAACTTATTAACTCTACGAACGAGAAAGATTGTGTTGTAAATATTGATTTTAGAATTGGATCTGTAGAGTGGAATATTGTTCGTGGTATTAAACCAAATATTTTTGAGATTTATCGTGATGGAAAACTTTTAGATCAAGCAGCATCCGCAAATGATCAGCAGAAATATCTTGAGCAAAGTATTCTTAAGATGAATTATAAGTCTTTCACCCAAATTGTAATTTTGGGGAGTAGTAATTTTACACCGTTTATGCAACTGTCGGCAGCAGGTAGACGTGAAGTTATTGAAGATATTTTAGACATCAAAGTTTTTTCTACGATGAATAATATTATTAAGGATCAACTTAGGAAACATAGGGAAGATATTAAGGTGTTGAATCTTAAGAAAGAATCATTTTCTGATAAGGTTAGGATGCAAGAAAATTTTATTAGAGAACTTGACACCAGAGGAAAGAATACACTACTGAAGTATGATAATAAGATTAATGAACTGAGTATTGATATCGATGTCTTTAATCAAGATAATATAATTGAGGAGAATGAAGTTCTGAGATATCGTAAAGAACTTGAAGGTGTGCAAGATGCGAAAAGTAAAATTCGTAAACTTGGAAACTTGAAGGGTAAAATCTCACAGAAAATGGATACCATCAAACGTGAGCAAAATTTCTTTTCTGATAATCACACGTGTCCTACATGTGAGCAACCTATAGAAGAGTCTTTTCGTGTTAAAAGACTTAAAAATACTGACAACAAACTAAATGAATTAGAGGATGGATATGACCAACTTATCGATACTATCAAATCTGAAGAATTTCGTGAGAAGGTATATGATAATATTACAAAATCTATTATGGAGTCCCAAAGTAAAATTAGTACCAATAGTGCAAAGATCTCATCACTACAGGCACAGATAACTGGACTCAATCGTGAGATTAAAAGCATCAATGATCAATCAACTGATAAGAGTGAAGAGCAGGATAAGTTGAATGCATATAAAGAAAGTCTTGAAAAGGTATTTGATGATTTAACTGACAAGAGACTCAAGGTTACTAATCACGACTTCCTACACGAATTGTTGAAAGATAGTGGAGTAAAATCTAAGATTATTGAAAAGTATCTACCACTTATCAATTTGCAGGTATCCAAGTATCTTCAGATGATGGAGTTTTATATTAATTTCAAGCTTGATGAAGAGTTTAATGAAACGATAGAATCACCAATTCATGAAGATTTTTCTTACTCTTCATTCTCGGAAGGTGAGAAGCAACGTATTGATCTAGCACTATTGTTTACCTGGAGAGAAGTTGCTAAGATTAAGAATTCTACTAGCACAAATCTTTTGATTATGGATGAAATTTTTGATTCATCTCTTGATGGATTTGGCACTGATGAGTTTCTTAAAATTATTCGATTTGTTATTAAAGACGCTAACATCTTTGTCATTTCTCACAAAGAATCTCTCCATGATAAATTTGATCGTGTTATTAAATTTGAAAAGAGAAAGAATTTCTCACAGATAATCGAATCATGAAATTTGTAACTATATCGGGATTACCTAGAAGTGGATCAACTCTTCTGGGTAATCTTTTACAGCAACATCCAGATATGACTGTAGAGATGGATTCTTGTTTGTCAAATATTTTGACAAATATCTCACATCATTCTGAAAAGGTATACACCGAGACTCAACATACAATGAAAGAAATGAGGGTCTTGTATCAGTCTTTTATGCGAGCAGGAATATCTTCTTGGTTAGAAAATTTGTGTGATACTAATATCTACGTTGATAAGGATAGAAGTTGGGCAGTAGATTTTGACTTACTTTTTAATCTTGTTCCACCCGCAAAAGTTATCTACGTTGTTCGAGATTTACGTGGAGTTATTTCTTCTTTAGAAAAAATGGAAACCGTAAATAGAATTATGGGTCCATCCACTCCTGAACTTTATCCTTTTGAAACTAGAGATGATTATAATGAAGTTGATTTGATGGATAAAAGAATTGAATCTTACATGCAGACCGATATGATCTACACACCTTTGTTTGCATTAAAGGAAGTTTTGGATTGTGAGAGAAATTATCTAAAGAATTTTAAGTTTGTAAGATATGAAGATATGATGGAAAATCCTCGGAAAGTATTATCTGGAATTTATGACTTCATTGGTGCCGATGATTACGAGAATGATTTGAATGATGTAAAGCAAAGATATCACAATGATTCAATATATGCACCTTGGGGTGATCATACGATACACCCTAAGGTAGTTTCTAAAAAAGAAACATATGAGTTTCCGTTGATAAAACGGAAATCTCAACATAAAATACTGAGAGATTACTCTTGGTATTATCAATTTCTATATCCAAATCTAAAATAATACGAACCATAAAATGCCAAAAAGAACAAGAAAATCTAAAGTCCTATCCAGAATGCAATGGTTGACTAATTATAAAACTGGAAAACCCTGTCAGGATTGTGGAAATACCTATGATCCAATTTGCATGGATTTTCATCATGAGCAACCAGAATTGAAAAGGGATGAAGTCCGAATGTTACTCAGAGATGGGTACTCTATGGAGATTGTCCAAGCAGAAATTGACAAATGTGTCTTGATCTGCTCTAATTGTCATAGACTTAGACATAAAAACGACCCTGTGACGGTTTATAAACTGGCACAGAGATCGCAGTCCAAGGCTGTATTGCCTCTATAATAGGTACATCTAAGACAGACACGCATGTCCATCAACTTTGAGGTCAAAGGTCAACTTGCCAAACTCCTTGCTACCGAGGATCTGGTTGTTGAGCACCGTCATGTTGAGACTGCGATGTTCAATGTACACACTCGGGTTCTGACACTTCCTATGTGGAAGAAGGCATCTGAGTGTGTTTTTGATATGTTAGTTGCTCATGAAGTTGGACATGCTCTCTTCACTCCTGATGAATGGGATTGGGATACTCCCAAACAGTTTGTCAATGTTGTAGAGGATGCTCGCATTGAAAAACTTATGAAACGTAAGTATGCTGGACTTTCCAAAACTTTTTATCGTGGTTACGATGAACTTTCTGATGAAGATTTTTTTGCACTAGAGAATGAAGATATTCCTTCAATGAATCTTGCAGATCGTGCAAATCTTTACTTTAAGATTGGTAACTATGTAAACATTCCTTTTCATAACATGGAAGAGGGACGTTTGATTAAAGCAATTGCTGATTGTGAAACTTTTTCTGATGTTCTTATTGTTGCTGAAGAATTATATAACTATTGTAAACAAAAACAAGATAACGACCAGAGTGAGAACACACTTGCTCCTACTGAAGGATCTTCTGGTTCTACTGAAAATAAAAACACTTCCGATTCTAGTGATGGTGAATTAGATACAGATTCAAATGAGACTTCTGAGCAGGGTGAATCTGGTGAGGATTCTATACCACAGATTGAATCTTCTTCTGATGGTGGATCTTCTAATGTTGAGGTAAAGACTGTTGACAATCTTCAAGATGCTATTAGTGATCTGATAGATGACCGTGGTGCAGATAATCAATATAGTGAAACAACTTATATTAGCATTCCAAATCTTAATCTTAAGACAGTTGTTTCTTCTAATAAAGAAATTCACAAACTTTGTGATGATCATTGGGAGTTGCTGGAAGGTATCAATGCAAGTAGGTTTGATTGGGTAGATACTGACTACGATAAGTTCAAAAAATCTGCACAAAAAGAAGTCAACTATCTTGTAAAAGAATTTGAGTGTAGAAAGTCTGCGAGTGCATATGCTCGTTCTTCTACATCTCGGACTGGAGTTCTTGATACTTCTAAACTCCATACTTATAAGTACAATGAAGATTTATTCAGGAAAATAACTGTCCTTCCAGATGGTAAGAATCATGGACTAGTTTTTGTTCTTGATTGGTCTGGTTCCATGGGACATGTGATGCTTGATACTATGAAGCAACTGTTTAATCTAATTTGGTTCTGTCGTAAGGTATCAATTCCGTTTGATGTATATGCCTTTACAAATGAATATAATTATATTACATGGGATGAGAACAATAACCCAGTCTATCCAGAACCTCATTACGAAAAGAAAGATGGAGTGCTTGTAGTGTCTGATCAGTTCTCTATGATGAACATTCTTACTAGTGATGTAAATAATCGAGTTCTTGAAAAGCAAATGAAAACAATGTATCGAATTGGATTCTCCTTTTGTAAGTATGTTGATTACACTCCTCCTTCTCGTTTAAGTCTTTCTGGAACTCCTCTGAATGAAGCACTAATTTCTCTTCATAATATTATTCCTGCCTTCAAGAAAAAATATTCTCTTGAAAAAGTTCAGTGTATTGTTTTGACGGATGGTGAAGCAGCACCTTGCAATCGTCATGCTGAGATTTTATATCCAAACGGGGAAGAACGTATTGGAACAAAACGTCTACATGCTAACTGTTATATTCGTGATCGTAAGATTGGTAGTACTTACAAAGTAACCAAGTATCATGATTCTGCATACGTTTCTTTTACAAATCTTCTCCTTACTAATTTGAAAGATAATTTCCCAAATACAAATTTCTTAGGCATTCGTATTCTTGAGGGTCGTGATTCTGGTTCTTTCATTCGTCTTCATTCAGAATCGTGGGAAGATACTGAAGTATTGAAATCTAGGTGGAGAAAGGAACGTTGTGTTATGATTAAAACTTCTGGTTATGATACATATATTGGACTTGCTGGATCTGATCTCTCCAATCAGGCAGAATTTGAAGTTGATGAAGGTGCAACGAAAGCAAAGATTAAGTCTGCTTTTGTCAAATCATTAAAGACTAAAAAATCAAATAAAAAAGTTCTTAATGAGTTTGTTTCATTGATTGCATGACTAAGAGATCTTGTCCTTATTGTGGTAAATTTGACACACTCTGTGCTGATGTCACTAGTCTTTCTAGGGCATGGGCAAGGAGTGCTTGTATGTTAAAACATAAAGGAATACCACTTTCTAAACTGTCCTCTGATGAGGAAACTGACCCAAATTCTAGACTATAATAACTTCAGTTCAAACGACACAAATGACCGTTTCTTCCGAGTATATCCGCACTTCTCTGCAAGCACTGTATGGCAATCAAGTCACCAGTTCTGACATTCGTGCATGGTGTGCTATGAATGGAACTAATTACCAAACTGTCACTAATAAGATGGTTGGTTTTAAAGTTCGTCGTGGCAAATGGGACTTGGAAGATGTAAAAGAACCAATTCAGGATCTTGAAGTGACTTATAGTTCACCTGCAGCAGTGCCTGCAATCGAACAAAACCTTATCCCACAGAAAGATGATACCTTCGTCAGCTTTGGTAACTTTAGTGATATTAAAAAAATTATTAAGTCCAATCTTTTTTATCCGACGTTTATCACGGGACTTTCTGGTAACGGTAAAACGTTTTCTGTGGAACAAGCTTGTGCTCAACTTGGTAGAGAACTAATCCGAGTAAACATTACCATTGAGACCGATGAGGATGATCTTATCGGTGGATTCCGACTTATTGATGGTAATACTGTTTGGCATAATGGTCCTGTTATTGAAGCACTTGAACGAGGTGCCGTACTTCTTCTTGACGAAATTGATCTTGCTTCAAATAAAATTCTCTGTCTTCAGTCTATTCTAGAGGGTAAGGGTGTCTTTCTTAAGAAGATTGGAAAATTTGTAAAACCTTCTGCAGGGTTCCAAGTATTTGCAACTGCTAATACTAAAGGTAAGGGTTCTGAAGATGGACGTTTTATCGGAACCAATGTTCTCAATGAAGCATTCCTTGAACGTTTCCCTGTAACTTTTGATCAGTCATATCCATCTCCCTCAATTGAACAGAAAATCCTTGAAGGTATTGCTAAAGACCTTAATGTGGTTGCTCCTGCCTTCTGCAAACGTCTTGTGGATTGGGCAGACATCATCCGTAAGACTTTTTATGATGGTGGTGTTGATGAAATCATCTCTACTCGTCGTCTTGTTCACATCATTCGTGCTTACAGTATTTTTAATAATAAAGAAAAAGCAATTGATGTCTGCACTGCACGGTTCGATGATGAGACCAAGCAATCTTTTATCGAACTCTATGACAAAATCGATGCTGACTTTCAAATGACATCTGATGATAGTATCGATACAATTGACAACACCATCAACTTCTGATATAATAACAGAGGTTTATTATGACTAATTCTTGGAGTATGCTTTACGACGAAATGTATGGATTAAGTGAAAACGAAATGAATTACTTTAATAACGATGGTCGTCCGTTAGCAGACGACCGACCAATTCTCGAAGAAGATTTTCTCGACTTTGGGAATACTCTCAATATCAATGCGCCGATTTCATCTATGAGTGAAGACCGAATTGACTTAAATCTTGATCAACTTTCAAATAATGGTTTTTGGAAGTATGAAGAGGATTTGACTATGAAGGAGGTTCGTGAGTACCTGTCTTCAACATATAAATCTCACTATACATCTCAAGATTCTAAAACACAGACTCTTGATCTTATTGAAGGTATTGGTGACGCAGAACCATTCTGTCGTTCTAATGCAATCAAATATCTTTCTCGTTTTGGTAAGAAGGGTGGAAAGTCTAAACAAGACATTCTAAAAGCAATTCATTATTGCATTCTTCTCTACCATTTCTCTGGTCTACACAAGCAACCTAAAGGTGATTATGAAACTTTCTGATTCAACTGTTAATATTCTTAAAAATTTTTCTAATATTAACCAGTCTCTCCTTTTCAAGGAAGGTAAGAAACTCCGTACTATCAGTGTGATGAAGAACATTCTTGCTGAGGTTGAAGTAAATGAAGACTTCCCCAAAGATTTTGGCATTTATGATCTTAACCAATTTCTTAATGGTCTGAGTCTGCACCAGAGTCCTGAACTTGACATTGAGAATGATTCTTACATGGTTATCCGTGAAGGTAAGATGCGTTCTAAGTACTTCTTTGCTGATCCCAATGTGATTATCAGTCCTCCTGAGAAAGATATTGTTCTGACATCTGAAGAGATCTCTTTCAATCTCAATACTCAGCAACTGGATAAACTCCTTAAAGCATCTGCTGTCTATCAACTTCCAGATCTATCTGTCGTTGGTGAGAATGGAGTTGTTAAATTAGTTGTATCTGATCGTAAGAATGATACTTCCAATGATTTCTCTATTATTGTTGGTGAGACTGAGAATATTTTTAGTTTCAACTTTAAGGTAGAAAATATTAAAATTCTTCCTGGTAGTTATCAAGTTTCAATTTCTAAGAAACTTTTATCTAAGTTTGTTAACTCTGATAAGAATCTTACTTACTGGATTGCCCTAGAACCAGATTCATCTTATGAGGACTAAATTTATTGAAGTAATTGATGATTTCCTTGATAAGTCTTATTTCGATTTTATCGTAAATACTGTCATGAATGATGATGATTTTCATTGGTACTATAGTGGAGATTCTACTTATACTAGTAATAAGAAATTCAGCATAAATGGTGAGATTAAACCCACTCAAGGTTTTTCTAATCTCCTTATTGAAAAGGATAAATCAAGATCTAGAGAAGGTGACTTGATTTATCCCTTTGCTCTAAAGGTAAAATCTTATCTTGGTGCAAAGGAAGTTATGAGAGTCAGAGCAGATCTATGTACACAAACTGTAGATGGTGCTATTCATGGACCTCATGTTGACTATCCTGGCCAATTTCACTATTCATCAATTCTTTATTTAAATCAAACCGATGGTAATACTATCATCTTTAATGAGAGAGATTCTGGATCTCAAGTCAATGGAGATAACATTGATAGTTTTACTATAAAAGAGTCCATCACTCCAAAACCAAATCGTTTGGTTATTTTTGATGGTCGATATATCCATAGTGGATGTTCACCAAAAGATCATACATGCAGAAAACTTCTGAACTCAAACTACAGATAACTCCTGATGTTACTTTAAGAATAATTGGAAGTATTGGAGTTATTGTTGCATACTTTACTATAACTCATGTTGATGTTATGGTGGGTGTGTATATCAATTTAATTGCCGACCTTATTTCAGTTCCTTACTTTGTTCGCACAAAGTCGTGGGATGTGGTTATAATGATATCATTCCTGCTGGCAATCTCAATTTCTAAAGTGCTATGAATATCTTTGTTACAGACCCAGATCCTCACAAGTCGGCACGAGTTCTTCCCGACAAGCACATCGTTAAGATGCCTCTAGAGACCTGTCAGATGCTTGCTATTGTGTGCTCTGACAAATGGGGGCATGGATTCGGCACTCTTCCTAAAGCAGACGGTACTCCCTATGCTACTGAGAAGGGTGCTTTTCGCAATCATCCCTGCACTATTTGGGCAAATGAGTTTGTAACTAACTGGCAGTGGTTGCTTGCTCATGGACTTGCTATGTGTGACGAGTACACTGCTCGTTATGGTAAGGTCCATACCTGTCAGAAGACACTCCTAGCAGCAAAGGAAATACTCCCTACTGCAGATCCTCAAGGTCGTAGTGGGAAGGATACAACACCTTTTGTTTTTGCTGGACCTGATGAGTTCAAGTATGATACAGGTGTTGATATCTATGACAAATACAAGATGTATATCGCATCCAAACCGTGGGTAAAAGATAACTACCTTCGTATTCCTGAACGTAAACCTGAGTGGGTATGATAAAAACTACTTTGACAGTTAGTGATGATGGAGTTCTAACCTTCACAGAAGAAATACTGCAAGAAACTGGATGGAAAGAAGGAGATATGTTAGAATGGATTGACAACAAAGACGGTTCTTTTACTTTGACCAAATTTATTGATGACGACCTGTAATGTTTATTGAAGAAAAAGAGTATCAAAAGATAATGAAATCCATGCCAATTTTTTGTGTGGATTTTGTGTTTAGATGTAAGGATAAATTTCTTCTAATCAAAAGAACACAAGAACCTGTAAAGGGTGTGTTCTGGGTTATTGGAGGAAGACTTAGGTTTAAAGAAACCGTTCAAGAACTTGCTGAGAGAGTTCATACTAGAGAGATTGGAAGATACTATTCGGATTTCAAACTTGTAGGATTCTCTAATTACATCTTTCCAGATGTCCTTGAAGCAAGAGCAACACATACTCCTACTTTGCTTTATTTGGTTGAAGTTCAAGAAGAGTTTATACCAACTCTTGATGAGACAAGTTCGGAGTTTATGTGGTATGATAAACTTCCCGATGAGATGCTACACCAGACTAATTTCATCACTATAGTGTAACTAAATTATGAACAAAACTGATTTCCTTTGGGTTGAGAAGTATCGACCTAAAACTATTGATGATTGTATCCTACCTGAACATACTAAAACTATGTTCAAAGACTTTCTAAATAAGAAAGAGATACCAAATCTACTACTTTCTGGACCTGCAGGTTGTGGTAAAACTACAGTGGCAAAGGCACTCTGTGAACAATTAGGTGTTGATTATTACGTTATCAATGGATCTGATGAAGGACGATTTCTGGACACAGTACGGAACCAAGCAAAGAACTTTGCTTCGACCGTATCACTTTCTGCAACTGAAGCAAAGCACAAAGTCATCATTATTGACGAAGCTGACAACACGACCCATGATGTACAGCTCCTTTTACGGGCAAATATTGAGACATTTTATAACAACTGCAGATTCATCTTTACCTGTAATTTCAAGAACAAAATCATCGAACCACTCCACTCCCGATGTGCGGTGGTCGATTTCGGAATTAAAGGAAAAGACAGACAGGGACTTGCAGCAAAATTCTTCAAACGTCTCCAACAAATCTTGGTTGCAGAAGGTGTTGAATATGATAACAAGGTCCTGGTAGAACTTATTAACAAACACTTCCCAGATTGGAGACGTGTTCTTAATGAGTGTCAACGATACTCAGTATCGGGTAGCATTGATAGTGCTATCCTTGCTCAGTTTTCTGATGTGAGTGTTGAAGATCTGATCAAGAATCTGAAAGTAAAAGACTTTGGTTATGTCCGAAAATGGGTCACATCTAATCTAGATAATGATCCCAATCTAATCCTTCGTAGGGTTTATGATGGTCTTGCAAATGCCGTCGATGGACCTTCTCTTGCAGCAGCAGTTCTGGTCATTGCTAAGTATCAGTATCAGATTGCTTTTGTTGCTGATCAGGAGATTAATATTCTTGCAGCACTAACTGAAATTATGGTGGAATGTAAATTCAAATGAAAAACACAAAACTAAAAGCACAAGTTAAGTCTAGATTCTATTATGTATTCTGGGGAACTGCTACTATAGCAGTTGTCTTAGGTCAACTATATGTTGGTACTGGATATCGTGTTCTGCATAATGATATGCGAGAACTACTTCTAAAAGTAGATGGAGTTCTTCTTCGTGCAGATGAAAGTGAAAGACCAAACTATTATTAAAAATGAGTGAAGTTATTGATCTATTCTCAATACCATTGTATAAATCTTTTTTAGAAGTCCCTTCTTTCATGGAAGACCATTTAAATAAACTTCAAAAAAAGTTTCATTTTGAAAGACTTAGTACTGGATATAAAAGTCGTGTAGAAAATGTGTTAGAGCATAAAACTCTACTGGAATGTAAAAAACAGTTACTTCTATTGGTGCATGACTATTTTTATAATGTGCTTAGTCATACTAAGGATGTAGAATTTGAAGTAATTGCATCATGGTTTAATCTTCACAAAAGAGGGCAGTGGTGTCATGAACATTCTCACACAAATTCTACAATTAGTGCGGTTTGGTATATTGATGTCACTCCCGATTCTGGAGACATTGCTTTCATTAGAGAGCAAAATACTTTTGGAAATGGTTTAGAGTTTGAAAATGTAGATGATAACCTTTATAATAGATCTCACTATACCCATAAACCAAAAAATGGAGATGTTTTAATTTTCCCATCAATATTAAAACATCATGTCTATGAAAATTTAACTAGTAAGTCTAGAATTTCTCTTCCCTTTAACTGTGTTCATAGGGGAACTGTATGGACAGAAAGTGCTCCATACACTGTATAATTTAAATTTAGGTAAATGAAATGAATGTAAAACTTGTTAAACTATCTTCTGGTGAAGAATTCATTTGTGAATTGACTGAGGAAGAAACCGTTATTCTTGTTACTAATGCAATTAGTCCCATTCCCAATCAGAATGGTACTGTTGGATTTGTTCCTTGGGCTCCCTTGATTAAGAAGGGAAGTCCTGTTACTATTGATCGTAAGTGGATCATCTATGTTGAAAATCCTGCCGACGAGATCGTTGAGCAGTATGAAAGGATGTACTCTACTATTGAAACTCCACCTTCCAAGAAACTAATCCTCTGATTTTTTTATTTTATTATGAAAGCATTGAAGACACCTTTAAGATATCCTGGAGGCAAGTCAAAAGCAATTAAGACTCTCTCGCAATGGTATCCAAAAGTTATTACTGAATATCGTGAACCATTCGTTGGTGGTGGGTCTATTGCTATTGATGTGACAAAAGAGAATCCAGACATTCCTGTCTGGGTGAATGATCTGTATGTGCCCCTATACAATTTCTGGGTACAACTGCGGGATCGTGGTCAAGACCTCTCTGAGAGTGTCAGAGAGCAGAAAGAGAAGATGCTTGAGAGTGGCACTCAAGAGGAGAAGGATAATTTTGCTAAGGAACTGTTCAATCGGTATGCTACAGATATTGATACTTACGATAATTTTCAGAAGGCAGTTGCTTTCTTTATTATGAATAAGTGCAGTTACTCTGGATTGACTGAGAATAGTTCTTTCTCTCGAACTGCTGCCAATTCCAACTTCTCTCTAGTTGGTGCAGATAAACTTGCACAGTTCTCTAAACTAATTAAGCATTGGAAGATTACTAATATTGATTATTCTGAAGTAATGAATGCTGATGGTCCTGAGAATACTTTTGTATTCCTTGATCCTCCATATGACATCAAAGACTTTCTGTATGGAAAGAATCGTGAGATGCACAGATCATTTGATCATGAGGTATTTGCTGAGAACGTATATAAGTGTCCTCATGACTTCATGATTACTTACAATGTGAATGATCGTCTGCTTGAGTTGTACAAGGATTATCATCTTGAGTATTGGAAACTACGTTACTCTATGGTTCACCGTGGTGATAAGAACACTCAAGATAATGTGAAGACAGAACTTCTAGTTACTAACTATTCTCTTACTCCACCCACACCACTAGAGGCAGAACTATGGAATTGAAAGATTGGATGAACTCAATAAACTTTAATAAGGAAAACGTTATTAAAGAAAACCCAGACTCCGTTAAACAATATCCACCCTTCATCATAAACAAGTGTCTATCTGGACATCTTGATGCAATCATGTTTGCTAATGAAATGAATAAGTATCATTTCCTAGATAAAGATATGCAATATTCATTCTTGCTAAATAGTCTGAGGAAAAAGAAAAGATTCTCTCCATGGATTCGTAAAGAAAAGATTGATGATTTGGATGCCATTAAACAATATTATGGATATTCAAATGAGAAATCAAAAGAAGCTTTAAGAATTCTTTCTAAAGAACAAATTATTTTTATCAAATCTAAGATTGAAAAGGGTGGAAAAAAATGACTAAAATTGTTGAACCACAGGTTACTTGGTCTTCTTCTATGATGGTAGAGATCAGTCTTCGTGAACCAGATGACTTCCTGAAGGTTCGTGAAACTCTAACACGCATTGGAGTAGCATCTCGTAAAGAAAAAAAGTTATATCAATCTTGTCATATTCTTCATAAGCAAGGCAAGTATTATATTGTCCACTTCAAAGAGTTGTTTGCCCTTGATGGTAAATATGCAAATATTACTGTAAATGATATTCAACGTAGAAATAGAATTGTTAAACTTCTTGTTGATTGGGGACTAGTTGAACTACTAGAAGAAGAAAAGATTATGGACATTGCACCACTCAATCAGATTAAGGTTATTGCTTATAAAGAGAAGGGTGAATGGTCACTAGAGCAAAAATACAATATTGGATCTAAGAAGAAAAAAGAAGAGGCATGAAAAAAATTCTCCTTAAGGATTTCATTTTCCAGGGGAGAGTAAAGGATCATGAGTTAATCAGAGATGAACTTCTCTCCGAAATTGATAAAACACAATCAACTACTATAACTAGAGAAACAGGATCTATCGATAGTGTCTCCAGACTTGATTGGGATTGGTCTGGAGATGGTGAAAGAGATTGGATTCAATTGTTTGAAAAGCACTTCTATAATTCTATAGATGAGTTTCTTTCAATCACACCATATAAGTCGATTGAGTTGACTGAAATGTGGTTTCAACAATATGTCAAATGTGACATGCACAATTGGCATACACATGGTGAACAATATACTGGTGTTTACTATCTGGAGTTTCCTGTAGGAAGTTCTAGAACAGAACTAGTATTTCCATATGATCATAGTCATCATCAAATACCCGTAACAGAAGGAGATATTATAATATTTCCAGCACATGTTGCACATAGAGGAACAACAAATTTTTCAGATAGAAAAACAATAGTTTCATTTAATTTTTCTATCGGCAATGACTATGAAGAGATCTTAGATTTTAGTGTTTTGAGTGGGGTTTGACGCCCCCCTTTTTTTGTGCTATAATAAGTCGGTAAACCAATAAACACCTTGCATTTATGCAGCACTTTCTTTAGGGTTAGTGAATAGTTTGTTGATTAACTTATAAAAACCATGATTGAAACTAAAGATTTTACGGGTAATATTACCGTAAATTGCAATTATACACTACAAAAATTTTTAAACCTCCCAGAGGTCCCTTGCCAAAGAGATACAGAAGCAAGACTTGCTAAGGCAAGAGGGCATCTCAAAAAAGTTAGGTCAGAACACTGTGTAGTTCATTTAGTTCGTTTGACTAAAGACTGCACTGTAGCTGGAAAACTATACCCAAAAGGTATGTTGTTTAGAGTTGATGGAAATACTAGAGCACTTAATTGGGAGAAAGAAGGATCAGATTACCTTCCAGAAAAATTGATTGCCATCACATATGAGTATGATGATCTTGATGAAATCAAGCAATCGTATGATACATTTGATTCTGCAGAAGCAACAGAAAAAAACCAACAGAAAGTGTTTGGTATTTTAACAGGATTTTATGATTATACTCCCAAGAGTGATAAACTTTCTAGAGGTCAGATTCTTTCTGGAATGAACAAAGCCTGCCACTTTATGAAACCAACAGAGTGGAATCAATCAGGTCTCAAAAATACTGAGGCACTTCGAGATCAACTTTCATTCTGGATGATTAAAGGTTGTCTTCAGTCCCTTGATGAATTGATGACTAAAAAGGATAAGTGGTGTCAACCTTTTGTTACTGCATGTCTTATGTCATTGTATTACTACGGTCCCAATAATCAAAAACTTCGTGAAATGTGGAGGTTGATTGAAAAGGGTGTGGGTAATACTTTTAGTGATGACTGGGATGGTGTAACACACATCACTGAAACTTGGAAGACTGGTGGAATGTTCAAGGATGCTTCTATTTGTAAAGATACCAGATGGGATAATATGGATCGTACAGTATCATATCTCCTTTATTGGATTGATAAGTACATGAATGATGAAACTGGAAGTAAGGTTGGTCGTGATTGGGATAAGGTTGCAAAGGATTATAAGAACCGAGGAACACTTAATGGACCTCTCAACTTTGCATTAAGTATAACCGAATAAAAAATTACGGGGTTCACCACCCCGTTTTTTATGTCTTATGCTACTATATACTAGTGGATGCCGAAAGGGTCCACACAATCAAATCTTGCTTTTAAAGGAGAAGTACAAATGGATTTAATGAAGTACAACGCCGCCAACGTAAATCAGTTGTTTGAGCGTATAAATAAGAATAGCATCGGTATGGATGAATACTTTGATCGTCTGTTTAATCTGCATGAAACAACGACAAACTATCCTCCGTATAATCTAATCACGGTTAGCAACGTAGAATCGAGACTAGAACTTGCCCTTGCAGGATTTAAAAAAGCACAAGTAAATGTCTACACACAAGACGGTAAACTCTTTGTCGAAGGGCAAAGGGAAGATGGAGAAACTGGAACAGAATACGTCCATAGAGGAGTGGCTCAACGATCTTTCACAAGGTGCTGGACACTCAGTGACGAGACGGAAGTTAGATCAGTTAGCTTTGAGGATGGGCTTCTAAGTATTACACTTGGTAAAGTAGTTCCAGATGCACATAAAAGAAAGGAGTGGTTTTGATACCCTGACTAATTTTTGCTGCTGTTGATACAGAAGTGTATCATAGTGATACAGTATAATCTATATAATTATGTAATCTGATGGAGAATACATGAACTTCACCATGACTACCCTAACACTTGGAACACTAATGACTCTTTTTATTGGTGGACCAATTGCAAACCTTCTATCATGACACATCCTGACAAATGGAAATTCTAGCAATCATCGCAGCAATCTCAGCAACATCGTTCGGAGCATATTGGATGACACCTAAAAAATAAATACTAAATAAAAATGAATATCGTCGTCGCAGACGGGGAGGTAACTGGCAAAATCCAGTTGACACCTCCCCTTTTTATTGCTATAATGAATTGAGGATTTTAAAAACTATGACCGTAAAACTTGCTGTACTGAAATCTGGTGAAGAAGTTATTTCTGATGTAAAAGAAATGCATCATGGTGAAGGTGAAAATACTAAGGTAGTTGGATACTTTTTCAAAAAACCTTGTATTGTTCGTATGAAGGATATTGACGTTCCCGAAAACCGACCACAAGTAACTTTCGACATTTCACTTCAACCTTGGGTTCCACTTGGAAAAGGACCTATCTATCCAGTTGCAATGGATTGGATTGTGACGTTTGTCGATCCAATCGATAAACTAAAAGATACATATCAAGAACAAATTTTATCTCAGGATGATGAGAACTATGGAGAAATTAGTAGTCAAGATTTTGGTTTTGATGGACCGAACTCTTCTGATTAGTCAGATTGAGGAAACTGGTGCTGACATTGGGGAACCTGATTGTAAATTGACAGAACCATTTGTAATTCAAACGGATGGAACACTAGAACCCTGGTTAATTGACATTACAAATAATAACCAATTTATGATGTCGTCAGATAAAATTCTGACACTTGTAGATCCAAAACCCACCTTACTAGAAAAGTATCAAGAATTGATGGGATGAGAGTTCTAAGTATTGATCTTGATTATATTTTTCCATCACAACCAAATAATTATGGATTTGATGGTGAGTGTGATGAATTTTTTGATCTATTAGATTTGGTAGAAGAAAGTGATACTATAAATCATCCAGTAGAAAGGTGGAAAAACATTAATAAAAAAAGCAACTATAGGTATCAAGACTTTGTGTATGATGCTGATAAGTTGAAATATTTAAAATATCTATATCTAACTTCTTTACCGCAGTGTAATGATGTTGGATTTGGATATGAACATGATAATATTATGTACAAGTTAAAAGATTGTCATGATATAGAATTAATCAATGTAGATACTCATGATGATGTAATTAATACTGATGGTGGACCTGCTCGAAAAGAAAGTAACTATTCGTGTGATGAGGGTAACTGGATTGAATTGTTGTGTAGAGAGAATAGATTAAAAAGTCTCCAGCATATATGTGGAAATATTTCCAAATCTAAGCAATCATATCTCAAAACTGTGCTAGACTGTGACTATGAAGTCACGGATAAAAAACCACTATTATGTAATCCAAAGTTTGACTACATCTTCGTATGCTTATCCCCATATAATATTCCACCACAATTTTGGAATATATTTGAGAAGGTGATACATACATATGAACAATTTTACGATCAGAAATATGATCGAAGTGCTCTCCTAAAAAAATTTGAAATAGACTATCGTTATGAATTTCTACACCAATGTTCAAATGATCGGGAACAAGTTTCTGTTCCGTGGTTATGAGGATGGTAAGTCTGTTATGTACAAAGAAGAGTTTTCACCAACTCTCTTTGTTCCTTCTAAAACTAAGACTAAGTATAAAACTTTGGAAGGTGACTGTGTTGAACCTATCAAACCTGGTGGAGTTCGTGACTGTAGGGATTTCTACAAAAAGTATGAAGATGTTCAGGGGTTTACCATTTATGGTAATGATCGGTATATCTGCCAATACATTTCCGAGAAGTATCCCGAGGAAGAACTAAAGTTTGATATTAGTAAAATTAAACTTACAACAATTGATATTGAGGTTTCTTCTGAGTATGGATTTCCAGATCCAATTTCTTGCTCGGAAGAAATTTTATGTATCACAGTTCAAGATTATTCTACAAAAGAAATTCTGACTTGGGGTGTTAAACCTTTTGAAGTTAAGCAAAATAATGTCAAATATTTTCACTGTAGTACAGAACGTGGAGTTCTTCAGACCTTCTTAGATTGGTGGGATGCAAATCCTCCTGAAGTTATTACTGGTTGGAATTGCCAACTATATGATATTCCATATATCTGTGGACGATTAGATCGTGTCTTGGGTGAGAAGCAGATGAAACGTTTCTCACCTTGGGGTCTTGTAACTCGGAATGAGTTGAAGATTATGGGTAGAGATCAGATCTCATATGATGTTGGAGGTATCTCTCAACTGGATTATATGGATCTTTATAAGAAGTTTACTTATAAAGCACAAGAGTCATACCGTCTAGATCATATTGCTACTGTAGAACTTGGACAGAAGAAACTTGATCACTCTGAGTTCGATACGTTCAAAGATTTCTATACTGGTAATTGGCAGAAGTTTGTAGAGTACAACATCATTGACGTTGAACTTGTTGACCGACTGGAAAGCAAGATGAAACTTATTGAACTCGCAATCACTATGGCATACGAAGCCAAGGTGAATTATAACGATGTGTTTTATCAAGTACGGACTTGGGATGCTATCATTTACAATTATCTAAAGAGGAGGAATATTGTTATTCCTCCAAAGGTTGGAGGCAGCAAAAATGAAAAATATGCAGGAGCATATGTCAAGGAACCGATTCCAGGAAAGTATGATTGGGTTGTCAGTTTTGACCTTAACAGTCTGTACCCTCATCTCATTATGCAGTACAATATCTCCCCAGAGACGTTACTCGATGAAAAACATCCAACGGTTAACGTTGATCGAATACTTAATGAAGAAATAACATTTGAGTTATATAAAGATAATGCGGTCTGTGCCAATGGTGCAATGTATCGTAAAGATGTTCGTGGGTTCTTACCAGAACTCATGGAGAAGATGTACGGAGACCGTGTGATCTTTAAGAAAAAGATGCTCAAGGCAAAGCAAGAATATGAAAAAACACCAACTAAAGCATTGGAGAAAGAGATTGCACGTTGTAACAATATCCAAATGGCTAAGAAGATCTCTCTTAACAGTGCTTATGGCGCTATCGGTAATCAGTATTTTAGGTACTACAAACTTGCCAATGCAGAGGCAATTACCCTGTCAGGACAAGTAAGTATCCGATGGATTGAGAATAGGATGAATCAATATCTAAATAATCTTTTGCAAACCGAATCGGAGGATTACGTCATTGCATCAGACACAGATTCTATCTATCTTAATATGGGACCTGTTGTTGATAAATTTTTTGCTGCTAAGTCTAGCAACAAAGAACGGATTGTGGATATACTTAATAAGATCTGCGAAGAAAAACTGGAACCGTACATTGACACCTGTTACCAGAACCTTGCGGACTACGTTTCGGCATATGATCAAAAGATGCAAATGAAGAGAGAGAATATTGCTGAACGTGGTATTTGGACTGCCAAGAAACGTTACATTCTTAATGTATGGGATAGTGAGGGTGTTCGTTATGAAGAACCCAAACTCAAGATCATGGGCATTGAAGCAGTCAAGTCATCAACTCCAGCACCATGCCGTAAGATGATTAAGGACGGACTTAAACTGATGATGAATGGTACAGAAGAAGATGTAATTAACTTTATTGATAAGTCTAGGGAAGAGTTTAAAAAGATGAGACCAGAAGAAATTGCTTTTCCTCGTTCTGTATCTGACGTTCAAAAGTACAAATCACATTCAACAATTTATTCTAAAGGAACACCGATTCATGTAAGAGGATCACTCCTATTCAATTACTACATCAAGAAGAATAAACTTGATCACAAATATTCTTTGATCAATAACGGTGAAAAGATTAAATTCTTGTATTTGAAAAAACCAAATACAATTCATGAGAATGTAATCTCCTTCATTCAAGATTTTCCCAATGAACTTGGAGTTGACAAATATATAGACTATGACTTACAATTTGAAAAAGCATTCTTAGATCCACTTAAGACTGTTCTTGATTCTATTGGATGGTCTATTGAAAAGACAGTAAACTTGGAGTTATTTTTTGTATGAAGGACCAGAATAACATAGACGATAATGAATGTAAGAAGGACAAATGGAATAGAGGACTCGACATCTTCATTGAGTCTGTAATTAAACCAGATCCAGCACTTCGTCAATGTGCTCATAATCAAAAGTGTTATCATGAACTGATGGATCTTCGTAGTGATATTCTTGATTATTTAAAAACAAAACGTTGGCAATGAAATTACCCGTAAGATTACATCAACCATTTGGACCTTTTGTCTTAGAAACAACTTGTCCAAAAAATATAATGGATGCTTTGAATAAAAAAGTGGATGATATATGCTCAGATCCTGAAGAGATGAGAAAGTATTGTTCTTCTAGGGGAAACATTCCAAATTTACTTCTTAGAGATCTTGAAGTAGTTTACTTTGAAAAAGATTTCCTTGAGGATATTGGGTTTACTGAGTTTATTGAAACTCTCGGTAATTACTATATTCAAAATACAGAAGGAACACATAATCATTCATCAGTAAAACTTTCTGTTATTACTCCAGGACATGATGGAACATTTAAATTATCTCATGAAATTCTTTATTCGGATGTTTGGGTAAACAGATATTATAAAGGTGACTATACTCCATATCATGATCATGGATCCGAAATTGCTGGAATAGTTGTTTTAAAGATTCCCGAAGAATTGAGTGAAGTTAATTTAAAAAATAAAGAAAGTGAAGGTATTGATAATAGGGGAAGAATTGGTGGACAAGTTCAGTTGATTAATGGAGGAAATTTTGATTTCTCTCATGATGAATATATTCCTGATCAAGAGGAAGGAACTGTTCTCATTTTCCCGGCCTGGTTATCTCACATGACATATCCACTTCCAGTTAATTCTGAGAGGAGATCTCTAAGTTTTAATATGGTGAAAGAATCTGGATATTATGATAGACTAAATGGAAACGAACCCCAAGGATAAATTACTATGGATTTTTTAAAAGATATTGTCAAGGAGATTGGTAATGAATATGCACAAATTGCATCAGATATAGATGAAACAGAAACTTTCGTGGACACAGGTTCGTACATCTTTAACGCATTGGTTTCAGGTAGCATATTTGGTGGCGTATCTGGGAATAAGATTACTGCCATTGCTGGGGAGTCTAGCACTGGCAAAACTTTCTTTAGTTTGGCAGTCGTTCAAAATTTCTTGGATAATAATCCTGATGGTATGTGCATATATTTTGACACTGAAGCCGCTGTTAACAAGTCTCTACTCTCAAGTCGTGGGGTAGATCTTCAACGTACTGTTGTGATGAATGTTGTTACTATTGAGGAGTTTCGTAGTAAGGCACTCAAGATTGTTGATCGATACCTAAAAGATCCTGTAGAAGACCGCAAACCACTGATGTTTGTGTTAGACTCTTTAGGGATGCTATCGACTGAGAAGGAGATTACAGATGCACTGAATGATAAGCAGGTTCGTGATATGACGAAATCTCAACTTATCAAAGGTGCTTTCCGTATGCTTACACTCAAGTTGGGTCAAGCAAACATTCCAATGATTGTTACTAATCACACTTATGATGTCATCGGTTCTTATGTTCCAACTAAAGAAATGGGAGGAGGTAGTGGACTCAAGTATGCTGCTTCTTCAATTATCCATCTCAGCAAAAAGAAAGAAAAGGATGGAACAGAAGTCATTGGAAATCTTATCAAGGCAAAGACTGCTAAGTCACGTTTAAGTAAGGAGAATCAGGATGTTACGGTGCGTCTTTATTACGATGAGCGTGGTCTCGATCGATACTTTGGTTTACTTGAGTTGGGTGAACTGGGAGGTCTCTGGAAAAATGTTGCAGGTCGTTATGAGATGAATGGTAAAAAGATTTATGCCAAAGCAATCTTAAAAGATCCTGAGGAGTACTTCACACCAGAAGTAATGCAGAAACTTGATGGTATTGCGAAGGAGCAATTTAGTTATGGAAACTAAGGCAGTAGAAATATTTCCAGCCGAGCATGGACTTTTTTCTACTCCACTTCTTACATTAAATTTCACTGAAGAGGTTCATGAGATGAACCAAAACTTAGTGAATGATATTTCTACTGAAGTTAAAAAAGACCCTGAAGGTGTTGTTCAAAGTAACTTTGGTGGTTGGCATAGTAGAAGTGGTATTGAGAATGATTATGAAAGTTTTCGTGATCTTTCTAGTCTTGTTAGAGGTTGTGCTAATAACTATTGTGAGAACTTTGGTTGGGAACCTGAACTAGAGTGCTCTGGATTATGGGCAAATATAAATGGACCTGGTGATGTCAACTTCCCACATCAACATAATCTTTCTTCTCTTGCTGCAGTATACTATCCTATAGGATGGATAGAAGGTGAAAAAACCTTTTATAACTATCGAGAGGAATCTGTTTGGTTGCAACCTCACGCATGTGATGGTAAGATGGGAGGATCACTTGCTTTCTTTGATCCTTGCCATGGTAAAAGGATTCATTTAAATCCTGTTCGGGATGAATGGCATACTGTAAGTGCCATGCATCTTTATCCAACTGCTGGTTTACTTGTTCTGTTTCCAACTTACTTGGTTCATACAGTAACCCCATTTAAAGAAAAAGACCGCAAACGAATTAGCATATCATTTGAGTTTAGTTATGGACAAGGTGGAAATTCTGATTCTGAAGAATCTATTAAACAATGAAGAATATGCAAGGAAAGTTCTTCCTTTTTTAAAAAGGGAATATTTTGAAGAATCCTCTGAACAAATTGTGTTTGAAGAGATTTCAAAATTTATTAATGAGTATAATAAACTTGCTAGTAAAGAAATTCTTTGTATTGAAATTGAAAATCGAAAGGATGTTACTGACACATCATTCAAAGATATTATATCTCTTGTTCAATCACTTGAAGATTCTTCGAGTGAGTTTGAGTGGTTGATTAATACTACTGAGAAGTGGTGTCGTGATCGTGCCATTTATTTGGCACTTATGGAATCTATTCATATTGCGGATGGTAATGATGAGAAACAGAATCGTGATGCTATTCCTAGTATCCTCTCAGATGCTCTTGGTGTAAGCTTTGATAATCATGTGGGTCATGATTATCTCCAAGACTATGAAGAAAGATTTGAGTCATATAATCGGAAAGAAGATAAAATTCCATTTGATCTTGAATACTTTGATAAAATTACAAAAGGTGGTCTTCCTAATAAGACCCTTAACATTGCACTAGCAGGAACAGGTGTCGGTAAGTCTCTGTTTATGTGTCATGTTGCCTCTGCTTGTTTACTGCAGAATAAGAATGTTCTGTATATTACGATGGAGATGGCTGAAGAAAAGATTGCTGAACGTATCGATGCAAACCTTCTCAACGTACCAATTCAGGAGATAAGTAACCTTCCTAAAGTGATGTTTGAGGATAAGGTGACAAAACTTGCACAAAAAACTCAAGGTCAACTTATAATTAAAGAATACCCTACAGCATCTGCACATAGTGGACATTTTAGAGCACTTCTTAATGAACTTGCACTTAAGAAATCATTTAGACCTGATATTATTTTCATTGATTACCTTAATATATGTGCTTCCAGCAGATATCGCCAAGGTGGTTCTATCAATTCATATTCATATATTAAGTCTATTGCAGAAGAGCTTAGAGGGTTGGCTTGCGAAGCCTCGGTCCCTATCGTATCTGCCACCCAGACCACTCGTTCTGGTTATGGTAGCTCTGACGTTGACCTTACTGACACTAGTGAGTCCTTTGGTCTCCCTGCTACTGCTGATCTTATGTTTGCCCTTATTAGCACTGAGGAACTTGAACAACTCGGACAGATTATGGTGAAGCAATTGAAGAATAGGTATAACGATGGAAATGTTAATAAGAGATTTGTGGTTGGTATTGATCGTGCCAAGATGAGACTGTATGACTGTGAGCAATCTGCTCAGAACGATATCCTTGACAGTGGGCAGGATGAGGAGTATAATAATGAGGAAGCAAAACCAAAAAAATCATTTGAGGGATTTAAGTTCTCATGAGAGGTTACTATTCTGTATTCAATCCCAGAGGTCAAAAAATTGCTGACTGTGGCATAGAAAGAGATGCAGTCAATCTCATGAGTATGAGAAACCGTCGTTGGGACGGACACTACTTTACTTTCATTCCTCTGCCTGGTGACATTGTTAATGTTACCTCTTCTAAGCAATTACCTACAAAAGATATCGTCGTCAATATGGACGGTGGTGTTGGTGGTAGTTGGAAGCAAGTAGAGTACATTGAAATCAATGGACAGAAACTACCAATTCAACAATCCAAACAATCTAAATTAGACTTATGAGTAATGTAAACACTGATGCATATCTTGAGTTTGTGAATGCCGTCACATCTCAACCAAGTAAAGATGCTGATGCATTTGAGTATCGTATTCAAGAACTTCGTGGAGAAGGATTTGAAACACATCGACTTCTTACTGCTGCTGTAGGAATGTCTGCTGAGGCAGGTGAGTTTACTGAAGTCGTTAAGAAGATTATCTTCCAAGGCAAACCAGTAAATGAAGAGAATATGTTTCATCTGAAACGTGAACTTGGTGACATCATGTGGTATGTTGCACAGGCATGTATTGGTCTCAATATTTCTCTTGATGAAGTCATTGAGATGAATGTTGAGAAACTGATGGCTCGTTACCCTGGGGGTGAGTTTGATGTTACTAAATCAGAAAACCGTAAAGAAGGAGATGTCTGATGGATAGTGCAGTAGAAGCATGGAACACTATGGGGTGGTTTGAGGGTTTCCTCTTTACCGCCTGGATTGTTGCTCTTTATGTGGGTAAACTTAAGATTGATCAAAGGTTTGCTCGTCGCACTGTTTATCGTGTAAAACTTGAGGAGAATAAATGAGTAAAAAGAAAAAGTCAAAGGACGAATGGTCCTATGAGAAAACAGCAGAAACTGAAGAAGCAATTAAACGACTACATGAATCAATTCGTATGCGTAAATTGAAAGAACACGACGACAAAATGGGTTACGACACAGGAGGAAAATGAAATTACTTACACTTGAAGATTATGAATTAGCAGGTCAAACATTTTGGCCTAAGTATTGGTACATTGCTAAAGAACTTGGTGAAGGTGCTAAGACAGAAGACATCCTAAAAGTTATGGAAGCTGTTGGTGGTGTTGCTCTTAAATTGGCACTAGAAGAGAAAGGTGCGGGTCCATTCGGTTTTAATAAAAACAAGGAGGAGACAGAAGATGTTGGGCAAACTTGATCCAGAAGAAAACGTTATGAAAGATATTCCTCTTGAGGATATTCCCAGACACGATTGGACAAAAAATACCGATCGGTTCTTTGCCTGGGAAGATAATGGAGTCATGGATCGCATTCAAGATTTCATTGAAACTCTTAGTTGGGAAGAAGGTGATGACATTGTAGTTGAGATTGGAGGCACTGTTGTCTCTGGTATTCATCAGGGTGAGAACTACAACAAGAAGTGGGCAACACCTTATGGTGTGCGTAAGTACAACAAAGATGCGTTTATCATTATCAGTAATCAATCTCGTAGAGATTTGACTAGATCTCAACCTATGGATAGAGAGCACAAACCTCAACACCCATATTCTCCACCAAAACAATAATATTTTTTTATAAATAAAAGAAAGTATTTAGATTAAGATGGACAGCAAGACCTTTAACTCTCTTTCTGAAGCATACTCATCAGTATATACTGAAACTGTTGATGAAGCAATGACTGTTACTAATGCTGATAAGAAAGGAAATACTCCTGCATATCAAGCATATAAAGCAGGCAAAAAAGATAAAGGTGGCAAAGCAATGTATAAGGCTGCCGATCACATGAAAGAAGGTGATGGTGATCCTTGCTGGGATTCCCACAAGCAAGTTGGAATGAAGAAGAAAGGTGGTAAGATGGTTCCCAACTGCGTTCCCAAGAACGAAGAGGTTGAGACTGAAGTTGAAGAGGGTTACAAAGAACTCTCAAGAGACAAGAGAAACAACATGTTCCGTAAGGCAGGAAACTTGTCACGTACAGCACTACAAGGTGGTGACAAAGGAACTGAAGCACATAAGAAGTCTGGTAAGATTGTCAAGGCACTGAACAAAGATGCTGAGAAATATGATAGAAACGACGTGAAGAAAGAGGAACTAGAAGCAACTGGTCTCTTTACAGAAGAGGAGATTAATGCTATCCTAGAAGCTGACGAGCAGTTTGACGAAGCAATGAGTTCTTATGACCGCAATCGCAAGAGAGCAGCACAGAGAGCAGCAGACAGAAATGCAGCAAGAGCAGCAGGTAAAACTGGTGTAGTTCCTGGTGTAGGATATGTTACTCCCAGAAAGGAGAAAGAATCATATACCGATGAGAAGGGAACCGAACGTCATAAGTCGGGAGCAAAGGCTGCCTAGTATTGTCCATAAATAAAAATAAAAATGGCAACTGTCGCAGAAACATTACTTGCCCTTAATGAGATTCTTCAGGATTATGACACTGAAGTAAAGAGTGCTGGATCTAGGGTTACAACTCTTCATGTCCGCACTAAAGAAAGGTCGGAAGCAAGGGAAGAAATTAAGGCAGCATTTGCTAAGAAGGGTATAGAGGTAGAACAAGCTAAAGTTCCTGGATCTACTTTTGAAGGTCTAAAGGTATCTGAGAGTTCTTCCACATACTTAAATATTGTATTCAAACCAAAAGCAGGTGGTGGATCTGGTGCTGGTGCAGCTGTCACTAAAATGGCAGAATCTGCACAAGCAGTTTATGCTGCAGTGGCATTTGGTCTTGGAAGAAAGATAACGCACTCAGACATTACTCCAGATAATGTTAATGCAAATAAAGATAAGTTTGATATTGATGAAAATATTGAGAAGATCTTGAATGAACTCCCTGATGATTGGATTGAATCCTCAGTCCTAGGTGCCAATGAGTTATGGGAGAAATTTAAAGGTATTAAAAATGGAATAGTATTTCATAGGGGATCGAAGACAGTAGATCATATTGAAAATCAATTTAAGAGAATTAAAAAGATTGAAGGTATAAGAATTGATATTAATAAGTGGTCTCCAGCAGACATATATGTAACAACACCAAAGTACGATCCTGACTGTTTGGAAAATGAGAAATCAATCAAAGGATTGAATCAATGTATGAATGAAAGAATCAATCCATCCGATCCAAAGATGTTTGGAGTTTCTCTCAAAAAGATGTCTAGAACTTCTAATCTAAAGGTTCTTAATTATGATAAAAAAGATTCTTTGGAGAAAGAGTTTACGAACTTCACCATGAACTATGATAGTATTGACACGTATTTGAATTTTAAAGATGGTACAAAGATTCAGTTTAGATCTTTTGGTGGTGCTAATGCATTAACTGGATGGCAAGGTGAGGTGAAAGGTCAAAAGGCAAATCAAGGAAAAATATCTTTGGGACCAGTTAACCTTCTTCTCAAGATGCATGGTGTTCCTCAGATAGACACTACATATGCCAAAAAGATAAAGTCAGATCCAGCAGGTATTATAAAATATGTTACTGATGGTTTAGATAAATATTCAACAGGATACACAGTTGAAAAATTTGCTAAATTGCAATTAGATAAGACTAAGAAAAATCATTTTGATTCTTGGTTATATTCAAAAGTCCATTGCATTGCGATTATAGATGCTATTAATGGTATAAAAAATTCTGAAAAACAGAAGCAGGTTTGTGAAGATTTTTATCTCTATGCAAATTCTAGATCATCATTGTCAGCCCCGTATTGGAAATTGGAATAAATAATACATAAGGACTAATAATATAAATGAAAAGTTTTCTACAGTTCCTAAAAGAAGCAGGTGAGGGTGCCTCAGCACAGGCAAAGAAACTCAACCTAAAGAGTGATGGGCATGGTGGTTGGTATGACTCCCGTGGAGAATTTGTTGCGAAAACTGAAAGTGGTAAACTAAAGTTTTAT
>Ga0181379_1000118_pt1 | contig 38140 bp, 72 predicted proteins | sample 2SPOviralmetaG_FD_130115 | JGI IMG/M metagenome (GOLD analysis project Ga0181379, IMG submission 130115) | Marine viral communities from the oligotrophic San Pedro Time Series (SPOT) site, San Pedro Channel, CA, USA - 2 SPOT_SRF_2009-07-10 | ecosystem: Environmental > Aquatic > Marine > Strait... | reverse complement strand
GACTTGGAAACTGAAACAATTGATGGGGAGTCTTATTACACTTTCCAACCAAATACAATTGTATATGCAGTTCCAGTGAATAGTGACCTTGGTAAACAAATGAACAAATCAAAGATTGGTGTTGTCTGGCATACCACATATAAAGGAAGTGCTTTACAAGATATGAAAGCATCTTTCGGTGCAGACACATCTAAGATGAAACCAACATCTTCTATTTGGATGGATGATGCATCCTATAAAGACTTATCTGGTTCTGCAACAATGAATGATAAAGAAACAGAAGAAGTTACAAAACATTTATCTAACGCAGGCAAGACATTTAGAAAGATTAACTCTTCTTTATTGAAGAAGTTCTTGGATATACAAAATAACACTTTTGTTAATCAACTTGCTGGTGCGTCCCTTAAAACCTATAATAATAGCAAGGTTAGAGAAGGACAAAAGATTACTAATACAACTGCTCATGCAAAGGGATATTTGACATGGGTAGAGGGAACATATAATAAAAGAATAGATTCTATCAAAACTCCTGCCAAAAAGGCAGAAATTGAGAATACAAAAAAAGAAGTTATTCGTGAATTAAAGAAACATATTAAGAACTTAGACGCAATAATTGCCTTTCAAAATCATATCGTAGAGGCAAAAATGGGTGTTGTAAAGAAACTAAATACTGTTAAGCAAATAGGAACATTCATTAGAACAAAGAATGGTTTCAAAGTAACGGATGCCGAAGGGTATGTTGCCATTGATAGAGTCAGTGGTGGTGCAGTTAAGTTAGTAGATAGAATGGAATTTAGTTTTAACAATTTTACAGCAGTGAAGGCTTGGGACAGATGAAGAAGTTTGAAGAATTAATGCTCGAATTGAACGAGAAGAAAGCGGTCTCTATGCAACAGAGAAGAAAAATGGCGTTGCGTATGAAGAAGCTTACTAAGTCTTCTGCTTTTAAAGCAAAGGTTGCACGAAGGAAAAATAAACTTGCAACACCAGATATGTTGCACAAGAGAGCATTAAAGAAAGCAAAGATGTTAGTTCTAAAGAAGTTTGCTGGATTGGATGCAAAAAAATATGCAGAGTTACCCCCTGCTGCTAGGATAGAGGTAGATAACAGGATTACATCAAAAAAACATATGGTGATTCAAAAGATTGCAAAGAAGATGATGGTTAAATTAAAAAAGGCTGAAGTTGAAAGACTGAAACAAGTTAAACAAGGTAATAATTAAATGAAAAAGTTTTCAGAAATAGTTGAAGCACGAGAAAGTGTTGCCGTGTTTACTTTCGGTAGATTCAATCCACCCACTACTGGGCATGAGAAATTAATCATGAAGTTGGCGTCTGTTGCGAAGTCGAATGGTGCAAAGTATTTTGTATATCCTTCACATTCACAGAATCCAAAAAAAGACCCTCTTCCACATGCAAAGAAGATTGCATATATGAGAGCAATGTTTCCAAAACATAAGAAAAACATTATTGCATCCAAACAAAGAAATGTGTTTGAGATTGCAACTGAGTTGTTTGACAAAGGATTTAAAAATGTGATTATGGTCGTTGGTTCTGATAGAGTTGACGAATTCAAATCACTATTGACAAAATATAACAATGTAGAAGGTAGACATGGTTTTTATAACTTTGATAGTATTGAAGTTATATCTGCTGGAGAAAGAGACCCAGATGCAGAAGGTGTTGAAGGTATGTCTGCATCTAAGATGAGAGCTGCAGCATCTGAAAATAGATACGAAAATGAATATGACGAAAGAGGAAAGATTAAGAAAGCTGGTTTTGAATCTGGACTTCCAAAAGGGTTTACTAACGGCAAAAACTTGTTCAAAGATGTTCGTAAAGCAATGGGTATCAGAGAATCATTTCTTCCAACTTCTATGGAAGTAACTGATGAAGATGTTTTTAGAGATTTATACATCAAAGGTGAAATTTTAAACATTGGTGAAGAAGTTACTGATAGTTATTCTGGAGTTTCTGGTAAAGTAATTCGTAGAGGAACAAATTATGTTACCTTTGCAGAAGAAGATGGCAAGACACATCGTAAGTGGTTATATGAGTTAGAACTATCAGAAGACTGTTGGAATGGTTTCAAACAAGTTGGAATGAAGAAAAAGAATGGCAAGGATGTTCCTAACTGTGTTCCGACAAGTGAAAAACAAGATAAAGATATTAAAGATAAAAAGGGAACTCAACCAGCCAAGTATTTTGCAAAAGATGCTGAAGGTGATGAAATGTCTAAGTCTACTAAAGACAAGAGAGATGCACACTTTAATAAAGGTAAAGCAAAAGATGACGATGACGCCAGTGCATATAAACCTGCCCCTGGCGATGCAAACGCAAAAACAAAACCTTCCAAACATACAAATAAGATGAAGAAGAAATTCCCAGACTTATATAAGGAAACTGTGGAAGAGGGTGCGGCAGACAAGTCACTTCAAAAGAAAGCAGATGCATCTGGTATTTCAGTAACTATCTTAAAACAAGTTTATAAAAGAGGTGTTGCTGCATGGAAAACTGGACATAGGCCAGGCACAACTCCAGAGCAGTGGGGACATGCAAGAGTGAACTCATTTATTTCTGGCGGTAAGACTAGAACAACAGCCGATGCAGATTTGTGGAAGAAACACAAAGGTAAGTCTGAAGAGAATGAAGACCCTAGAGAAATTGGAACTGATGCAAGAAGAGAAGCAACTCAATCAATGACTCCAGGCCAACCAGTTAAAAAGTTTTCTGAGTTTAGAGAAGAAACACACAACCTCTACCGTGTAGGTTCTGAAAAGTATTTTGAGTTTTTCAATGACCTTAGAGAAGGAGTTGTTGTCGGAACAGAACTGGATAGAATACTTGTTGAAGAAACAGATATCGGTGAATTCGCAGAATATGAAGGAAACCCAGTTCCCTTGGATTGTCCAATGATTGCAGAAGCAGAATACCAAGGAAAAGAAGTTGAACTAAATAAACCAAAGGCTGGTGGTTCTAAGAAATACTATGTCTACGTTAAAGACGGTGACAAAGTAAAGAAAGTATCATGGGGTGATACAACTGGTTTAAAAGTCAAGTTGGACGATAAGGAAGCAAGAAAATCGTTTGCCGCAAGACATGATTGTGCAAACAAAAAAGATAAAACAAAAGCAGGTTATTGGGCATGTAACCTACCTCGTTATGCAAAACAATTAGGATTATCTGGTGGGGGTAACTTCTTTTGGTAAACCCATATTCTCAAGTTGAAGAGGATGATTATATTATAAGAGAATTTTCTGGAGATGTAAGTGAGTCAGAATTAGTCTGGCACAGAGACAAGACTTCCAGAAGAGTAACAATTATTAGGAGTGAGGGTTGGAAACTTCAAATGGACAACTCTCTTCCAGAAGAACTCGTGGAGGGTCACATCTATAATATTCCAAAGATGGAGTATCATAGAATTATTAAAGGTAAGGGAACTCTGTTAATTCAGATAAAGGAAAACAAATATGACTACTAGGTATAGTTCAACTATGAGTGAGATTCTTCATAGCATTCGTATGAAAGAAATCACTGAAGAAGCAAAATTAAAAGAAGAACCAGCATCACCAGATGAAGGTTCTATGGCAGAGCAACAATTAGAATTTATGATGCATGCCGTTGAAAGAACAAAAATGCATATTCAGAGTGGTGGAGATTTTCCAGAGTGGATGCAGAATAAACTATCTGGTGCCCATGAGAAACTAAAAGGACTTTATGCAAACATCGAACATGGTGATGTGAATGAAGAACTTGACCTTGATGAAATGAAAATGGATGACCCTAAGTTAATCAAAGCATTTGACAAACTAAAAAAGGGACAGACTATCAAACTTAAAACCAGTTCTACAATCAGTAAAGGTAAAGACTTTGTTGAGTATATTGTTAAATCAAAGAACATAGTAAATAAGGGTAGAGTAGAAAAAGTTACACTTGTTACTAAAGGTAATGAAAAGTCAGTCAAGAAGTTCCTATACAAAAGAGATGGTAAGGTAACATTTGCTATCGGTGATATGGGTGCATCAATTGATGATATCAAAGAGGGTGTAGAACCTATTCAGTGGCCTTCCCAACCACTAGAAGAGAAACTAAAAGTATCTGATGGTTTGGGTGCATGGATTGATGACTTCAAAAAATCAGACGCACCACAGTTTCAAGGTAAGTCTGATGAAGAAAAAAAGAACATGGCAATCGCTGCATTTACAGATGCTGGTGGTAAACTAGATGAAGAAAAAGAGTTTAAACCACACATGATGTATGACCCTAAAACTGGTAAAGGTTATAAGGCAGACACTCATGCAGACCATGTGAAGATGGACAAGATGGGTTACACCCATGAAAAACCAGAAGTCAAGGAAGAAGACGAACCAAAGAAAGAACCAGAGAAATCTGACGGTGCAAAGGCCGTAGACCAGATGCGAGATGACAAACAGAAAACTCGTATCGCACAGTTGCAGTTGCAAATAGCAAAGGCACAAGAAACCATTAATAAAATAAATGCACAGGAGAAATAAGATGCCAAAGTATCTAAAAACAAGAAATGGTAGTATCGAAAGTGCAGTTCTAGAGGCGGTTTCTGCTGCTCAACAGGCTGCAATTGCGATTTCAAAAAAAGAAAAAGAGGAAGAGACTGTCGATGAGGCAAAGTTCTCTCCTAAAGAAGTAAAGATGGCAATTGGTGTTGCATCTGACCCACGTTACAAAGGTGGTAACTATAGTGGTGCAGTTAAGGCCATTGAAAAGATTAAAAAGGGATTGTCTAGTCACCCACAAGTTGCGGCAGTTCTGAAACGACAGAATGAAGACAAAGAAGAAATGACAGTCGAAGATAAAGAGGCATATGAAAAGTTCTTCAAATCTGCACTAAAGAAGTTTGGTGTTGATAGTCCTGCCGATTTCAAATCTGATGACGAAAAGAAAAAGTTCTTTGATTATATTGATAAGAACTACAAAGCTGACAATGAGAAATCAGAACAAGTTTCTGAAGAATTGTCTCTTGCACAAATGGCTGCAAATCATATTACAGATATGTGGAAAGAAGCCGCTGGTGTTGAATCCAAAGTAAAAAAGGAAGAAGACAAAGATATTAAAGGTGATACCACAATGACAGGTAAACCAGTATCTAAAGTCTCAGTTGCGTCAGCAGACAAGGAAAAGTAAAAATGAAAAGTCTTGTGGAACTCACAAACATAAATGAAGAAGAACTTCCACAGCTTTATTGTGATATGGATATGGTTCTTTGTGACTTCATTGGTGGTTATGAGAAACTTACTGGAAAGGATTTCCAAACATCTGATAAAGACGAAAGATGGGAATCAATCAAAGGTAAGAAAGATTTCTGGGCAACACTTGATTGGATGCCTGGAGCAGAGAAGATGTGGAAACTAATCAATAAGTATGATGCAAACATTTTATCTGCATACTCTGACCGTGACAAAAATAGTAGGCCAGGCAAAAAAGTTTGGTTGAAGAAGAACGCAAGACCAAGTGGGACAGTTTATCTAGTTCAACGTGCAGACAAAAAGAAGTATGCAATGACTGATGGACAACCCAATATCCTAATTGATGATTATATGAAAAACATCAAAGAGTGGGAAGGGGCAGGTGGAATTGGTATCCATCACACTTCCCCAGCAAACACTATATCTAAATTGAAGAGATATGGATTTAGATAAATAGAACTACAATAACCATTTAAGGAGAAAAACAATGGCACTATGGGGAAATGTTGACCAAGCTGCTGATAAACCGAAGAATCTGACTACTGCTGAAAAGACTGCGGTTGCTGGTATTTCTGAGGCAGAGGCACAGATTGACGCAAACAAAGATAAAGGTGTTGCACATGCCGGATGGGTAACAAACAACACTTATACAGACCAACACGGTAGAACTCGTAATAAAACTCAAGTTCTTTGTGCGATGTCTTCTATTACTGGAGATGATGACACTGATGATACAACAATCGGTGCTGACAGTTAATATAAGTAGTATTAACAAATGAAAGAGGATATTATGTCAAAAAATGATAAGACACTAAGTGTCGGTGAAATTGAACAAAAGAAAAAAGATTTGCAGTCTGACTTAGACAAAGTTCAGAGTCAGTTGCAAAACATTGATAAGATGAAGGTGCAGTTGCAAGCACAAGGAAACGCACTATCTGGTGCAATCCAACAGTGCGATGTATTTCTGTCCCTATTAGGTGAGTCGAGTCCCGACAGTAGCATTCCCTCGCAAGACGATGGTGCAGATGCGGCAGTATCACAAGCACTGAGTTGAGGGTTAAAATTAACTAAGGAGAAAGAAAATGGCAGATAAAAAAATCACTGCACTAACAGATTTGGGTAACGGACTTGCGGCAGAAGACCTGTTGCATGTAATTGATGACCCAAGTGGCAACCCTGTTAATAAAAAAGTATCGGTTGCAAACGTGTTTAACAACATTCCAACATATATTGCGTTGGATGGAACTGCACAGGTAATTGAAAATACATCTGATGCAGTAAACGTAACTACATCAATTACTCATATTGATACCGCATCAGCTGGTGGAGCTCATGCTGGTTCACTTGCAGATGGAACAAATGGTCAAATCAAAATCATTACTATGATTGCTGATAGTGGTGACTCTGTTATCACACCAACTAACTTTGCAAACGGTTCGACATTGACACTTAATGATGCTGGTGATACCGCAACTTTGGTTTTCACTAATTCAAATTGGGTAGTCCTTGCAAACAGCGGTTGCACAGTAGCATAAGGGGTCTATTATGAATGTAAGAATGGGGCCGAATGGAATGCCTATTATTAAAAAGGATACCATTCAAGAAATCGCAAAGGTCGAGAAAGTCAAACTCAAGAAGGAAAAGAAATCTAATATGATTCAAGAAATATTAGAAGAAAATCCAAATGAGGTATGCTGTGATGATGATGGCAATTGCCAATGCGACACAGGAGAAGAAGAATGAAAAAGTTTAATGAAATGATTTCAGAGAAGGCAGCTGATGCTGGTTATCCACATGATGGAACTGACTTTGCAAATGACATTGCCAACCCAAAAACTATTGAAAGAATCAATGGTTTCTTAGGTGTAATGGGACAAATGGAATATTTGATTCCAGAACATGCACTTGAGAAAATCAGAGAAAGATTGGGAAGACTATCCCTGTCTTTTGAAGATGTAACGTGTTCTACAGATGGTGGAACATATAAGATGCCATTGACACAGTTTGGTGGTAGGTCTGGTAAAGACGAAAATGGAGATATTAACGATGATGGTATCTCACATAGAGTGGAGGGTGGACTTTCTCTAGAGATTAAACACCAAGTCACTGAAGGCGGAACGCACTTTGTGAGAACTAAAATCGTTTAAAGAAAACGGTTTTTATTATGTTTGAAAAGATAACCAACGAAAATGTCTTGATGTTTGCAATAAAGCATTATGACAATCCACAATGTTCTGGTGAAAGTGAATTCGCAGATGATATGAAGAGGTTTAAATACCTCAAGAGACTTTTACGAAAGTATCTTTCATCTGGCGAATTGAAAGAACGGTTGATATTAAATCATATGATTGTTATCAACAACTTATTTGGAGTAGATGCTGGTTCTACTTTACTATTGTTTAAGATAGAACCAGAATTCTGGCCCGTGTTAAAGTCCTTTATGGCCTTCTTGAATATGTTACCAGAAGATGAATTAAGTCATGTTGAGTATGACGAAAAAGTTAAGGAAGCATTAGAGAAACTATAATGGGAAGAGCGATTGATTTATTTGTAACATACCGTTTCATCAAACTGTTGACAACACCGTTTGAGAAGACTGATGCATACAAGATGGGTATCATTGACAAAGATGGTAACCGAACTGATAAAAAATTGTATAAACAGACTGAACAAAGTGCCTATACAATTTTGCATAAACTGGTATTTAACATTAAGAAAATATTCATGAAGGTGCCTGGCCTTAGGACAAAGGTTGGAACCTATGCGGCTGCATTGTTTCTATTAAAGGATACTTTTAAGGAACATGTTGAAGACGATAAGATGTTTGAAAACGAATTTATGAAATTTCTTGAGGAACAAGGAATAGAGTTAGATGACACTATTGTTGAAGAGGTAACTCTGGACAATGGTAAACTCTCAAAGGGACTTTATGTTCTCACACAAGATGTTATTACAACAGGTGAAGAAGATGAAGATACTATTGACGTTGAGGAAGGTGATGAGGTAGAGGCATTTGAAGATGTTTCCCCAACAGACACAATTCTTGGGGTTGATGTTTTCCCTGTAATCCATAGAAAAACAAAGCAGAAGATTTACGTTTCTGCTGAAGATATAAAAGAACTAGACATAGGAGACTTACTGTGAGTATCAAATTCGATAGCATAATGCAGAAGTTCTATAATGACCCTAAGTTGGGCATTAAGAGTGAAGAAGCACCTGCCAATGCTTCTGGTTCTGCCGTTGCTGGAACTGGTGATGACAGTTCAACTGTTGTTGTCAAAAAGAAAAAGAATCCCTATGACGGTAGAACACGAGAAGCCAGAACATTCTTTAAGAGAATGGCTGAACGTAAGGCAAAAAGAGAACAGTCTAAGATTGCAAAACAAGTCCAAGAGAATACTCTAGAAAGAGAATCACATCTTGCAGAGGACAATGTTGCAATGTTAAAAGATATTGTTAAGAAAAAACAAAACAAAAACATTAGATTCAAGGACGGTTCTATGAAAGTAGACTTGTTTACTGCATCGGCAGTTACACAGGTTTACGATGCGGTTAATAAATCAAACCAGAAGAAGATGGCAGATTTAATTAATGGCAAGAAAGCCCAGTTTTTGAAGATTGCAGATTTTGCTTTATCTAAGGTAAAGTAACTTGAAATCCTTCAAACAAATTTATGAACAATCATATTCATATGCAATAGGAAATTATAAACCTATTGCAGATTTGAATGCATCTGCTGGCAGTGCAAATATATCCAAAAAAGATTTAGATGGTGTAGAGAAATATGCAGACCGTCTATATAAGAGTGTAGGAATTGATGTTGAGTTTACTCGACACTTCCTAGATAGGGTGAATGATGTTCGTAACAAGAAACAAATTACTGTGGCAGAGCTTATTAGACTGTTTAAGCAATCTTATAAAAAGTATGGTAAAAAGATTGCCCAGTTAGGCCCAGACGCAGAAGCAGTTCTTAATGATATGCAAACAGATGTTAATATGCCGTTTGCATTGAAATGGGACGGAAAAGAGTTAGATTTAGTTGCAAAGACTGTAATGAGAAAAAAAGACTTTTCAACTTCTAACAGGAAATTATCATTTTAGGAGACATTATGTTTAAATGGTTATTTGGGAAAAAGGAAGAGGTTAAGGTAGAAGAAACAAAACCAACTCCTGCCCCAAAGAAAAAGAGAGCACCTCGTAAGGGTGCAACAAATAAGACTTCTACTACCAAGAAGTCTACTACAAAAAAACAAAAAACATGGAAGGCTAAGGCATAAGATGAAAAATTGGATTAAAAAACGAATAGAAGAAAGAACTACATGGGATGGTGCGGCATTGGTTGCATTGGGTGTAGTTGTTCTAATAGCGAAACCTATCGCAGGCATTCTTGCATATGCAGCAATCGCCTACGGTGCATGGACAATTTGGAAATCTGAATAATTGAAAAAAATCATTCACATCATATTCTGGCCCCTCATCATGTTAAAAAACGTCCTTGACGGAAACTGGTGGGCAGAGAAGATTGGTAATAAAACTGGTATGTATGATAAAGCACATAACAGTAGATTAGCAAACTGGTCTAGAAACCTAACAGGATGGAAATACTGGGCATGGCAGATTGTTGGTGGTTTGATTGGACTAGTAGTCTTAGAACTACTAATTAATCAATTTGGCATGACAATGTTGCCATGGAGATGATATGTTTAGAATTTATGCAATATTAATTGTAGTCGGTTTATTGGGTGGTGCGTTGTATGGTGCAAAATACTATTACGACACCACTCAAGCAACCATTGGACAGTTACGAGAAAACAATGCAAAACTAGTAACTGCAAATCAATTGAACGAAGAAACAATTGCGAAACAATCACAGGACGCAATTATGCTTGGTGAATTGAACTCACAATTAACAAAAGACTTGCAACGTGCAGAAGAGTATGGAGATGAACTAAGGTCAACTCTAAACAAACATAATCTTACACACCTTGCAAATAAGAAGCCAGGACTAATAGAAAAGAGGATGCAAAATGCTACCGACCAATTATGGGATGAGTTGGAAGACATTACTACTAGCGAGTAGTATTGTTTTTTTGAGTGGTTGTTCCACTTTCATGCCGGAGCCAGAAGTTGTTACGGTAACAAAAGTGGTGGATAGAAATATCCCAACTGTTCCTCATCCAAAACAAGTTCAGTTAAATGATGTAAAAATTTATGTAGTATCAAAAGAGAACTACGAACAATTTGTCACTGACTTTGAATCAAAGAATGGTGCAGATGCGTATATTGCCATTTCTGTGAAAGACTATGAGAATCTATCATTGAACTTTGCAGAACTAAGACGATATATTGAACAACAAAAACAAATAATTGTTTATTATGAAGATGCAGTGAAACCAACAGAAGAGAGAAATGCTGATGATACATCTGATGGCGAAACTGGCGGCTAATGCTTATCTTGATGGTAAGGATGCAAAACCAGTTTACACAAAACTAGGATTTAATCACAAGTTTTTTGATATAGATGGAGCCCAGTGTCATGCTGTGTGGAACAAAGAACAATACATTCTTTGTTTTAGAGGAACAGAACCAGATGAATTATCTGATATTCTTGCAGACTTAAATGCAATTCCTCGTGGTGCAGTGACACATGGATGGGTTCATTCTGGTTTCAGAGGTGAACTTGACAAGTTATGGGAACAACTAAAATCCCATATGAATAAACATTTGAAGAAAAAGTTTTATATTACAGGACATTCATTAGGTGCCGCCATGGCAACTGTTGCATGTTCTCGTATAGAAGAGTTCAAGAAAGTTGAACACTTAACAACATTCGGTTCCCCTCGTGTCGGAACTCGTAGGTTTATTAAACATATTGTCACACCACATTCAAGAATTGTGAACAATAATGACCTAGTAACCAAGGTTCCTTTATGGATTATGGGTTACAAACATCATGGGGTCTTGACATACATAAATTTTTATGGTAATGTAAGGACGTTGACATTGTGGCAAATGATGAAAGATAAATGGAGAGGGTGGAAGAATAACGCACTTGATGGTGTAGAAGACCACGGCATGGGAAACTATGTTAAACTGACCAAGGGATTAGAATGGGATTAGTAGATAGACTTCTCAGTGATACTCTTTGGATTTACACTGCCATTTTGGGTTCTGTATTGGGTGCTGCCTTTTTGGCATACTTTAAAGGAACTAGAGCAGGATTGTGGTGTTATGCTAAATTCGACCTCTTTCTAGATTATCTAGTTGATAAATATAAGTGGACTTGGTTACAACAACCAACTGATGCGTGGAGAAAAAAGTATCCACATGTTACCAAAAAAATAGACGAACTAGAATCTAGAATAGAGAAGATAGAAAATGGCGACTAGGAATATAGAGACTGAGGTAGAAATACTTAAAAAAGAAGTTCAGAATATGAGTGATATACACACCAGACTAGATACTGCAATTGAGAAAATTGCCGATGTTTCTCAATCTCTACATACTATTATGGCTGTCCATGAAGAAAAACTTATTAGACAGGAAGAAGCATTGGACGAGCAAGAAAAGAAGTTACAGAATAACATCATGGAATTGCATTCTCGCATCACAACTAATGCGAAAGAACAAAACCAGATGATGGGTGAGATGGAACGAAGAATGATTGACGCCATTGGTAAGCACAGTCGTGCAGAATCAGAAGAGTTTCAAAAATTAAGACAAGAACTACAAAGCAGAGTAGGTGTTTTGGAGAAATGGAGATATCTAATCATAGGTGGCTCCATAGTAATAGGATTTATTGTTCAGGCCGCAATGAAACTGAATTAATAAACCTATTGACATTGAAGGTGAAATACTGTATATTATGAATAATGAACTATATCGACACAAAATATATATCCCTTATATCGGTTAGACTTAGGAACTTCTCTAAAAAGAGTGATTACCTATGGAATTTCTCATGTCCATACTGTGGTGACTCACAGAAGAACCGTAAGAAGGCCAGAGGATTCATATACAAGACAAAGAATGACCTTTTCTATAAGTGTCATAATTGTGCTATGGGAACAACTCTTCCTAAACTTATCGAACATATAGACTCCAATCTATACAAAGAGTATCAGATGGAGATGTTTAAAGAGGGTAAGGCAGGGAAAGAGTATAATGGTTCTTTCAAAGTAAAGGAACCAGAGTTCACATTTAAAAAACCTGTATTCAAATCATTTCTTGGTTTAAAGAAGTTTAGTGAGTTAGAAAAAAATCATCCAGCAATGAAGATTTTTTCTAAAAGATGTCTCCCTAGAGCTTCATGGAATGATATATATTACTGTCCAAAATTCTTTGAGTTCACAAACACACTTGTAAAAAACAAGTTTCCAACTCTTGACGGTGACCATCCACGGATGATAATCCCCTTTAGAAACGAAGCAGGGGAAATATTTGCCTATCAAGGAAGAGCGTTTGGTTCTGAACCTCAAAAGTATATCACTATCATATTGGATGGGGACTGTCCAAAAATATTTGGTATGGATAAGGTTGAATTAAGTAAACCAATATATGTGACGGAAGGCCCACTGGATTCTCTGTTTATAGACAACGGAATTGCAGTTGCCCAGAGTGATTTACGAATCCCTCATTTAAAAGATAAGATAATACTTGTTCCCGATAATGAACCAAGGAACAAAAGTATTACTGACCAAATAAGTCGTTTTATAGACGATGGGTATAAGATAGTAATCTGGCCTAATGCTGTAAAACAAAAAGACATCAATGACATGATTCTGCATGGATACACCCATGATGAAATCATGCTAATTATAAGTAGCAACACCCATCATGGGTTAAGTGCTAAAACAGTTTTCAATAACTGGAAGAAAAACTAGAAATCAAATTAGGAGAAACAAATGGCCCTTGCAGAAGTTAATACAATCATTGACTTTCCAAAGGTCGAGGCTCTTGCTGAAAAAGAATACCTCGGTCTTACAATAGAAAAAGAATACGACAAAAAATTATCAGAACAAGCATACAAACTACTCAAGGACTATTATTGTTTAGACACAGAAGATTCACCCCAACAGGCATATGCCCGAGCCGCATTGGCGTATTGTGCTGGTGACCTTGACCTTGCACAACGTGTCTATGAGGCAGTTGCAAAGGGTTGGTTTATGTTTGCATCACCTGTTCTTTCGAATGCACCATTGCCAGGCCAAAAAGCAAGGGCTCTTCCTATTTCATGTTTTCTGACTTATGTTCCAGATTCACTTGAAGGACTAATTGACCACTCGGCAGAACTACGATGGTTATCAGTCAAAGGTGGTGGTGTTGGTGGACACTGGAGTGATATTCGTGCAATCTCAGACAAGGCTCCTGGCCCTATGCCATTCCTACATACGGTTGATGCAGATATGACTGCATACCGTCAAGGTAGAACTCGTAAGGGTTCATATGCCGCATATATGGATGTATCACATCCAGACATTATTGAGTTTCTAAACATGAGGGTTCCTACTGGTGACGTAAACCGTAAGAACCTAAATTTGCATCATGCAATTAATATTACAGATGATTTCATGCGGGCAGTTGAACGCAATGAGACTTGGGACTTAAAAGACCCTAATGATGATACAGTTCGTGAGTCAATGCCTGCTCGTAACCTATGGCAACAAATTCTGGAAGTTCGTTATAGAACAGGTGAACCATACCTAAACTTTATTGATACTGCCAATCGTGCATTACCTCACACGATGAAATCAAAAGGATTAAAAATACATGGTTCTAATCTTTGTAACGAAATACATTTGCCAACTTCAGAAGATAGAACTGCTGTCTGCTGTTTGTCATCTCTTAACTTAGAAAAATATGATGAATGGAAAGATACAACTCTTGTTCGTGACCTTATTCGTTTTCTGGATAATGTATTACAGTTTTTCATAGACAACGCTGGTGACGAAATCAGCCGTGCTAGATACTCTGCTACACAAGAAAGAAGTCTAGGACTAGGTGCAATGGGATGGCATGCTTTGTTACACCAAAAAAGGGTTCCTTTTGAATCCTCAGAGGCAAGAGAATTGAACCGTGAAGTGTTCGAATATATAAAGACAGAAGCAGTGAAAGAATCTAACTCTATGGGATTGGAAAGAGGTGAAGCACCAGATATGCAAGGAACAGGTAGACGTAATGCACATCTACTTGCAATCGCCCCCAATGCAAATAGTTCTATTATTGTTTCTACTTCACCATCTATTGAACCATCTAAAGCAAATGCATATACGCATAGAACTCGTGCTGGTTCACATTTGGTAAAGAATAGTTATCTAGAAGAAGAGTTGAAGAAAGCAAAACAGAATACACAGGAAGTATGGAGTTCTATTATTACTAGTGGTGGTTCTGTTCAACACTTGGACTTTTTGTCTGATAGAATTAAAGATGTTTTCAAAACGGCAATAGAGATTGACCAATTGTGTATTGTAGAACAAGCCGCAGATAGACAAGAGTATCTATGTCAAGGTCAGTCACTAAATCTATTTTTCCCTGCCGGTGCAGATAAGAAAGATTTACACCAAGCACACTATGCTGCTTGGAAACTAGGAACAAAGGGTTTGTATTATCTACGAACCGAAACATCTCAACGTGCAGAGAATGTTGCTGAGAAGGTAACAAGAGATGCACTTAAAGATTTTGAAACACAAACAATGGAAACACAAGCACAAGATGAGTGTGTTGCCTGTCAAGGATAGAGGAAAAGGAAAAAATGAAAGTAGAAATTTATAGTAAATCAAATTGTCCATTTTGCGATAAAGCAAAAGCATGGTTCAAACAACATGGTTATGAATATACTGAATATAAACTAGATAATGATGAAGAAAGACTTGCATTTTATCAGAAGGTTCCTAATGCTCGTTCTGTCCCACAGATTTTTATTGACGATAAGTTGATTGGAACCTATGACCAGTTTATGGCGGTTTCAGAACAGTTTGTTAAGAAACGTGGTGGTGGACTTATGGTGTTCTCAGAAACATACAAACCATTCCATTATCCGTGGGCAGTTGAAATCACAACAAGACATGAGAAAGTTCACTGGATTGAAGATGAACTTGACTTGTCTGAAGATGTTGCTGATTGGAAGTCTGGTAAAGTAAATGCAGTAGAGAAAGAATATATCACAAACATTCTAAGACTATTTACTCAGTCAGATGTTGCAGTAGGACAAAACTATTATGACCAACTTATACCAAAGTTTAAGAACAATGAAGTTCGTAATATGCTTGGTTCGTTTGCGAATAGAGAAGCTATTCACCAACGTGCATATGCACTTCTTAATGAGACACTTGGGTTATCTGATGCCGAGTATCATGCCTTCCTAGAATATACAGAGATGGCAGACAAGATTGAGTTTATGATGGAGAGTGACCCGAACACAGTTCGTGGTCTAGGACTAACCATGGCAAAGTCAGTGATGAATGAAGGTATTGCTCTATTTGCATCATTTGTAATGTTGTTGAACTTCCAGCGTTACGGAAAGATGAAGGGTATGGGTAAAGTTGTTGAGTGGAGTATTCGTGACGAATCAATTCATGTTGAAGGTATTGCAAAACTCTTCAAGGCATACTGTGCCGAACATCCAAAAATTGTTGATGACGAGTTCAAGGCAACTATCTACGAGATGGCAAGACAGGCTGTGAAGTTAGAAGATAACTTTATTGACTTGGCTTATAAAATGGGTGACATTGATGGATTAGAGGAAAAAGAAGTTAAACAATATGTCAGATATATAACTGATAGAAGATTGATTCAACTTGGACTTAGAGGTAACTATAAGGTCAAGGATAACCCTCTACCGTGGTTGGAGTGGGTTCTTAATGGAGCAGACCACACCAACTTCTTTGAAAATCGTGTAACTGAATACGAAGTTGCTGGACTTAATGGTAAGTGGGATGACGTTTACGAAACAGAAGCAGCATGAGCAGAAAAAAAATACAATGCGGCGAATGTGAAGCATCATTCGAAGTAAAACATGATATGGAAGAACGGTATTATAATATATCGTTCTGTCCATTCTGTGCATCAGAGATAGAAATCGAGATGCAAGATAGTTTATATGATGAGGAAGATTGGGATTAATGTTTGAAAAACTTGGTTATGAAGTAGTTAGAAATGTAATTACTGAACAAACACTTGAACTATTAAAGAGACAGTTTGAACTAGCAGAAACATATGCAAAACACATGTTCCCAGAACAAAAGATGTTTGGGGATTCTTTGGTTAGGGATGATGCCTTTTCTACATATGGGCATCATGCATCTGAAAGTTTACTAGAAATGCTCTTACCCAAAGTTCAAGATATTTCAAATAAAAAAATACTTCCAACATATTCTTTTTATAGAAACTATTATAAAAACTCTGTTCTAAAGAAACATACAGACAGACCAGAGTGTGAAATCTCTGTAACTCTATGCATTGCATCTGAGGGTGATGATTGGCCCATTTGGTTGGAAGACCTAAATGGAAAAGAAACATCTGTAGATTTGAACCCTGGCGATATGTGTGTATACAAAGGTATGGATTGTCCACACTGGAGAGAACCGTATACTGGAAGAAAACAAATACAGACATTTCTACATTATGTAGATGCAAAAGGAAAGTATTCTTCTAGAATATTTGATGGAAGAGATTTATTAGGATTACAAGACCCAACTTTATAGGTAATTAATATGAGCAATTGGCATGGTGGTAAAGGTAGTAAATCAAGACCCATAAGTAATAGAGACCGATTTGCAAAAAATTGGGATGAAATTTTTGGGAAGAAAAATAATGAAAACACAAAGTGCGAAGGCGAAAGGAAGAAGACTTCAACAGTGGGTAAGAGACCAACTGATTGAAGAACTGGATGTCCACCCAGAAGATATTGAATCTAGAAGTATGGGTGCCGGTGGTGAAGATTTGATTATGGCTCGTGCCGCAAGAGAAAAATTCCCCTATTCAATCGAATGTAAAAACGTAGAGAAACTGAATGTTTGGGATGCATATACTCAAGCATCTGAAAACAGTGGAAACTATGAACCTATTGTAGTAATGAAAAAGAACGGCAAGAAACCACTTATCGTAGTGGACGCAGAGTTCTTTGTAAAGATGCATCCAAAGTAGCCTTGCCTCAAAGTTATAACGGCAATGCAAAAAAAGCATCACTTTTTTTAAAAAAAGACAGTCCTACTGACATAAATAACTGTGTAAAACCCCAAAGGAGAACTGACCAATGTGGCCTTACACAGATGAGGAATGGGAGCTCTTGAGCCTACCGTCCAAAACTAAACAACATTAACAGGGATGCAATGCATCCCTTTATACGTTTTATAGGAGTGAAATAAAATGTTAAATTGGATGTCTAATTTGTTCCAAAATAAGAAGAAGTATGCCGATATCGTAAGATTCATACGAACTGAATATCACAACGATGTCAAACACCTAGCAGATGATGATTGCATCATGTATTACGACTACATTACCACCAGAAGGAGAAAGATATAATGTCGATAGGACTAGTATTACGAGTTACATATAATGAAACATGTGAATTGTGTGATAAGATTTCACACCTAACTAAAAGATTTTTTGCAAAACTGTATCAAATCGGAGAAACTGTAGGTTATGCTCGTGCCGCAGCCGAACTATCTCGTATGGGATATCATGCAGAAGCAAAAGTATGTATGATGGAGTTGAAAAAACTAAAATGACCCAGATGATTTTGAAACTAAAAGAAAACGAACAAGTATGTAAATTCTGCAATATTGCAGAAGGGGTGTTTCTAATCACATTCCCACTTGCACTTCCAGTTCTTATTATATTTGGAGCAACGCTATGACAACATTGACCAGAACTTATTGTGCGTTTTGTGACGCAGTGGCATCTCTATACAAAAACTTCAGAGATACTATTACCCCAAAGATGGACAAGAAGGTATATTTTGAACTACATGCATTGTCTGATAGAGAACTAAACGACATGGATATATGTCGTGGAGATATCAGAAGCATTTCTATGGGGGTAAAGGTTCCCAGAGGTGGGTGGAAACACTAACCTACCTAAAAAAATAACAACTTTATTCAAAAGCCCTTGATTTATAAGGGCTTTTTTTTTGACTTTTTTTTAAAAAAGCCCTTGACTTTTGTTATCAAAGCAGGTATTATGTATATAGAAAGTGAGAAAAGAGGTTAATTATGAATATAGAGAAAATCGTTTCAGAACTAGTAGATTTCGTTGCTTATGTAGATTCGTTCTACAATGAGAACAACGGTATCTATCCTATCAAGGGTATGACAAACACAATGATTCTGGATGCAACTAAGAAGTATATTGCTTCACAAACAGAAACAGTTACATGGGGTGGTGGTGATTCACTAGACCGTGAACGTGTTCGTGACATGATTCTTGAAGACAACAACTTAGTATGGAGTGCTTAATTATGGGTTTATTAGTAAATGTTTATAAAGATGCGTCATCAAATTATGATTGCACAAATGGTGGTGTTTCATCTAGGAACATCAAAGGACTTTGTTTGATAAATGTGGATGGGCCTTTTGACCCATGTGATGAATATCCTGCCGCACAGTTGGTGAAACAGACTTTTGGTTTTGGTTCTTCAGTAAAAATTGTTCCAGAAGAGTGCAAAGGTAAACAGAAGATGTTTGGTGGTAACTATGCCGCAACATCTGATAGTCGATTTAGTCAGGCAATTGAGGCACGACTTGGACATGGTTTTTATGGTGCGGTTCCTATTCACGACAGGATTGAATAAAGTTCAAAAAAGTTCTTGACTTGTTGTGAAAACAATGGTAGTATGATAATTGATGATGAGAAATGAGGTAATATTATGAAACTGATTATTGAGATGCAAGACGAAGAAAACTATGCAGCCCATGAGGGTTTCACTGGTTCTTATCGTTGGAAGTATAAGTTTGGTTCCACTTATGTCATCAACAATGTTGATGCAGAGTTTGATGCTCTTGTAGAGGAAGTAAAACCATTCATCTGTGAAGATAATGATTACTTCAAATCTTACATTGCTACTTGGTATGTTCTTGGTGACAATGAAGATACTGAATATGTCAAACAACAGAAAGAGTATGGTGGTGATTGGGATACCCTTTATCTACCAACTGAGTTGAAGAAAAACTCTAAGGGTGTTTGGTTTCAGAAACGTGGTTACATTGTTGGTAAAATGCAACAAGAAAACTATCCAGACTTGGTTGGAAAGTTTTGTGGTTGGGTTGACAATCTTATTACTGGCAAGTGTGTTTTGAAAATCCAAGGTGACAACAGGGAGACTGTAAATGGTTGATGTTTTAAATGATATTGAGGTTCTTGAGAATCTTGTAATTGCAATGACTGAAGGTGCGTCTGATGAGAAACGAATGGCACTACATTCAGTTGAAAGGTTGATTGCTGAAAAGAAATCAATTGTAACTGAGTTTGAAAAGGAGTTTGCACCCAGTTCAAATGGGTGATAAATATTTCGGACACTACAACAACATTGGAGAGATAAATGACAGGATTAGAACACGCAGTATTAGCAACATCAGTTCTTTGGGTATTTTATCAAGTTGGTAAGTATCAAGCAAATCGTCAAAAAATTGAAGAGGCGATTGCAAATACCTTAGATACATTGGAAAAAAATAATTACATTATCTGTAAAGAAGATAAGGACGGACAGAAGATTTTGCAAGAAGTAATTGCGAAACCATAATCGTTATAAATAGACGAAAGAAACTATTTAAGTGGAGACAGTTAAGTGAAATCGTTTGAGAAATTTATCTCAAAACCTCTGGAACCTATTGTAGACCCAGAAGTGAGAGAAACCTACATGGAAGAACAGTATGATGTTCTTCTAGAAAAACTTATCACTGTTGGTGGAAAAGCATATCCGAATTTTGGTCATATTGTTATTATGGCTGGTGGTGCTGGTTCTGGTAAAGGATTTGTAAAAGATAATCTTCTAGGTGTAGAGGGTTATGTTTTCGATGTAGATGCTCTTAAAACACTTGCGTCAAAAACTCCAATAATTATGAAGAAGGTGAAAGACGAATTTGGTGTTGAACTTTCAGACCTATCTGCAAACTTAAAAGACCCAGAGAACGTATTCAAACTTCATAAAATTCTAGGGGATACATTGAAATTAGATGATAGAAAACTTTCTAATTTATATACTTCTATCATGACTGCTGACCCAAGACGCAAACCAAACATTATCTTTGATGTGACGTTGAAGGATTTGCGAAAATTAGAAAAGATTACAAAAGACACTAAAGTAATGGGTTATGACCCCAAAAACATCCATATCGTTTGGGTGATTAATGATGTGGAAATTGCGATTGACCAGAATGCAAAAAGGTCAAGAACTGTTCCAGTAGAAATTTTAGTGAACACCCACAGAGGTGCGGCGAACACTATGGGTGACATTCTAAACATGGGTAAGAAGTTATCTAGATATATGGATGGTGACATAGTATTCGCATTTAATAAGGTTGGTGTAGACACAGAGATTGTTAAATCTGGTAAGGGTGGTATGTCTGTTATCGAAGCAGAATACTTCTATGTTAAGAGAAGTGGCATGGCTCCTACTCCAGTAAACAAACTAGAAAAGTCAATTAAGGCAAAAATCCAAGATTATGTTCCAAGGAATGTAGATTGGTCATAAAAAGTTATTGACATTCATGTGAAGATGCTGTATGATGGTAAAGTTAAATTGAAAGGAATAGTTATGAAAAATATCAATAAAGTCGGAATTGTTGCTGGACTAGTTGCTCTAGGTATCACAGGTAGTGCGTCTGCCCAACAACCTAATACTGCATATCCAGACGCAATTGTTTACGATAACTACAAAATAGTCTCAAAGAAAATCCCACACACAGAACAAGTTTGTGAAACCACAAAAGTCCCCATTTATGGTGAAGACAAGATGGACACAGACGGTGCAATTCTAGGTGGAATTATCGGTGGTGTAATTGGTAACCAAATTGGTAAAGGAACTGGTAAACAGGCCGCAACTGGTGTCGGTGCGTTAATCGGTGCAATCCAAGGTGGTAAGGGTGATAAGAAGATTGTCGGATACCAAAATGTTCAACAATGTTATAATAACACAACCTATACCCATAAGACTGAAAATGTATATAAGAATTCAACTGTTGAGTTTGAATTCGAAGGTAAAATTTACAGACTAAATTTTAAGAAGTAAGTTGAGTTAATCTGCCCTTAGCTCAGCTGGATTAGAGCAACGGCCTTCTAAGCCGTAGGTCGTAGGTTCGAGTCCTACAGGGCAGGCCAACTTGAAAGGATATGATGAAATATAATAAATACAATAAAAGGAGAAGTGAACAACCTCAAGGTAATACAGTAGAGGTTCGTAACGGTAATGTTGAAAAGGCCATCAAAGTTTTGAAAAAGAAACTATTGAAAGATGGATTGTTCCAAGAAATCAGAGATAGACAATTCTTTGAGTCTAAGGGAACAAAACGTAGAAAGGCCAAGGATGCTGCAACTAGACGATTTAAAAGAAAAATGCAGAAACGATTCGAAGAACAGGGTTACTAAACTTTCAAATTTCAACGGACAGGAAGTCCACTAACAATAGTATGGTGATATTATGGGAAAGAAAGCAATTGAGAATGATAACTCAATTAAGAAGCCAAGAAAACGCAGAAAGCCTATGTCTGAAGAGCAGAAGAAGGCAGCGGTAGAACGTCTTGCGATTGCTCGTGAAAAACGACTTAAAGAAAATCCCCCAGAATATAAATCAATCCATCCAAGTGTCTTAGAAAGACCAGAGGATGACGCATGGCATCATACTAAAATTAAACAGTGGATTAAGACCCAGAAGGGGTTGTTAGCAACTGAACGTGCAAATGTTCGTGCAAAGATTAAAGGTGCAGAAGCAAAACTTGCTACACACCAAGGATACATTAGAAATCTAGAAACATATCTAAGGACAGGTGATTATGTCGATATGTTTTGGGGTGAGTATCAACAGAATAGGTGCAAACAAATTTGTATAGTTATGGCCTATCATGCCGATGGAACACCGAAACGTAGTGTAGGAGTTTGGTATCCAGATATTGGAGAAGAATGGACTAAAGAAATGGATGCGGTGTTCAGAGGAGAAAATAGGAATAGAGGACGGAAATAAGTCCGTCAATAAAATGAGGAATATGCGTGAAGAAATGGTGGCGTATTTGGGCTAAGAGTTTGGGTGAAAAAGTAGGTGAGACCGATAGACAGGCAAATGCTGTTGCGGCGGTTAGAACTTTTTGGTGGGTAGTGCATATCATTACCTGTTTCATGATTATAATTCACAACGGCTATAAAATGGGATGGTGGTTGTCCTAAAAATCTATTGACAAAATGTGTTTAATAGATTACTATATAATACTATGGAAATATAAAGGTAAAATATAATGATATTAGTTGATATGAACCAAGTAACCATCAGTAACTTGATGATGCAAATTGGTTCAAAGAAAAACTTAGTTGATGAAGACCTAGTGAGACATATGGTTCTTAACTCTTTACGTTCATATAGAACAAAGTTTACAGAAGAGTATGGGGAATTAGTTCTTTGTTATGATAGTAAAAAATATTGGAGAAGAGACTTCTTCCCCAATTACAAATCGAACCGAAAAAAAGACCGAGCCAAGTCTGGTTTAGACTGGCCACTTATTTTCGATACACTTAACAATATTCGTGACGAAGTTCGTGAATATTTTCCTTACAAAGTTTTGGAAGTGGAAGGTGCAGAGGCAGATGATTGTATTGCTGCAATTGTTGAATATGTCAGTGTCACTCCTAGTGAGTATGAACCAGTATTAATTCTATCTGGTGACAAAGACTTCATACAGTTGCATAAACACACCTTTGTTAAACAATATGCACCAGTTCAGAAGAAATTCCTCAATAGTATAAACCCAAATACATATATAAGAGAACATGTGTTAAAGGGTGATAGAAGTGATGGTGTTCCTAACTTCTTGTCCCCAGACAATACTTTTGTGGACGAGTTACGACAGAAACCTTTGAGTGCAAAGAAACTGGAGAATTGGGTTGACCAAGAACCAGAAGACTTTTGCACAGAAGAGATGATGCGTAATTATCAAAGGAACAAAACCTTAATTGATTTAGATTATATTCCAAGTGATTTGAAAGTAAAAATCATTGAAGAGTTTGGTAAACCAGCAAATGGTGACCGAGCAGGATTACTAAATTATTTTATAAAGAAGGGATTGCGAAATCTCATGAATGACATTGGAGACTTTTAAAATGGTTCAAGACACATATACACCACTTCTATCAGAAGTGTTAAAGAAGATTCACAACGCAAAGACTAAGGACAAGAAAATTTCTCTCCTTAAAGAATACGATTGTGATGCATTACGAATGTTGGTTAAAGCATCATTCGACCCCAATATTGTTTGGGTAATTCCAGAAGGGGAAGTTCCTTTTAAGGCAAATGAAGCTGAAGAAGGAACAGAACATACAGTGTTGCGTAAAGAGGCAAGAAAACTCTATCGTTTCATTAAAGGTGGTGACGATGCAACACCACGATTTAAAAAAGAAAATATGTTCATACAAATGTTAGAAGGACTGCATAAGACAGAGGCACAACTTCTAATTGATACAAAAGATAAAAAACTCCATCAAGTGTATAAAGGACTATCAAAAGAAGTAGTCAGAGAAGCATTTGATTGGAATGAAGAGTTTGCGAAAGTATAAAAGGATACATAATGATTGGTGAAAAGATTCCCCATATTGTTTTTAAAACAAGAGTTGGGGACGAAGAACCTATTGGTGGTGGTTGCCCAATTGGTGGTGTTTGGAAAGATGTAACTACTGAAGATTTGTTTGGTGGTAAACTGGTAATTCTTTTTTCGTTGCCAGGAGCATTTACTCCAACATGTTCAACCTATCAACTGCCTGGCTTTGAAAATGACTTTGAAGAATTTCAAAAACAGGGTGTTGATGAAATCTATTGTTCAAGTGTGAATGATAGTTTTGTAATGAATGAGTGGTCTAACAAACTTGGTATAAAGAATGTAAAGGTTATACCAGACGGTAATGGTGAACTTGCGTCTGCACTAAACATGTTTGCTGACTTCTCTCATAATGGATTTGGTGGACGTTCTAAACGATTCGCCGCAGTGATTCGTGATGGTGTAGTGGTTGCATGGTTCCCAGAACCAGAAGCAACTGAAACTGTAACTGACCCTTATGGTGAATCTTCACCAGAAAATGTAATGGGTTACCTAAAACAAGGAAAATAAAGATGGCATTTAAACTATCAAATAGGTCTCTAGGAAATCTAGAGGGTGTGGATGAACGATTGGTCGAAGTTGTTAAGAAAGCAATTGAGTATACGGAAGTTGACTTTGGAGTAATCCAAGGACTCAGAACGCTTGAAGAACAAAAGGCACTAGTAGCAAAAGGTGCTTCTAAAACTATGAAGAGCAAACACCTTGAAGGTAGAGCCGTAGACCTCATGGCCTATATTAATGGCCGTGGATGTTGGGAAAATAATGTCTATGATGAAATTGCTGACGCAATGAAGAAAGCCGCACAAGAGTGTGGAGTTCAAGTTCGTTGGGGAGCAGCATGGACGGTCTCAGACATTCGTGAATGGGAAGGAACAATGGAAGAGGCACAAAACTCTTACATCGACACTCGCCGTTCACAGGGCCGTAGACCATTTATTGATTCGCCCCACTTTGAATTAATGAATTAATTTCTAAAAAAGTATTGACTTTTATGGTGCTGTTTAGTATCATATAAGAATGGTTAGGGGAACAACCTCTCTCTCAACTCTCTCTCACTCGGTTGTCCTAACCAATTCCAAGCCCTCTAGTTCTAACGGACTAGAGGGTTTTTTTTAACTTTTTTTAAAAATCCTTATAAATCAATGATTTACAGGCCAAATTAATTTAAAAAATGCCTTGACAAAGATGTTGTAATAGCATATAATATACATATAGATTGAGAAAAGAGGGTATTTGTATGAACTTTATTGAAGTTACTGGTGGTAACAAGTTTCAGAGAGACCTTGCAAATAAGGTTGTCCATGAGATGGTTGCAAAATTGTTGCCCCGTGTTAGGACTTTGGATATCACTGTAGAGATTAAGAAACTCACTGGTGATGCAATCGGTTGGTGTATGATGGAAGATACACACAAAGAGTTTACTATTGAAATCAGTAAGAACCTTACTCTAAAAGAGTTTATTACTACACTGTGTCATGAGATGGTTCATGTCAAACAGTATTACCGTAAAGAGATGGACGGTGTTACTATGCGATGGAAAAAGGGTGTAGTTAAGAAGGATACTGGTTACTATGATTTGCCTTGGGAAAAAGAGGCCTATCGTATACAGGATAAACTTGCCCAAGAAGTATGGGATGCAGATATATTATAATGGAGGAAAATATGAAAGAAGTTTATGTAGAAGTTACTTATCCAGATGGAGAAGTTGAATATTGGATGGATGATAAAAATGTAATCCCAGAACTTGAGAGATTGCAGAAAATCCACAACGGAAAAATAGAAGTAAAAAAAGTTGTAAAAACATCTTGACAAAGTGTTGACCTTCTGATAATCTAGCTATGTAATCAATGAGAAAGAGGATATATTATGAATAAAGAAACAAAACAAATCGCAGTGATTCACACTGCATTCGAAGACTCTCCAAGAACAGTTGCCCTTGTAAATGTTCCAGAGGCCATGCCTCCTATGCAAGCACTAGAGTATGCATATAAGAGAACAAACAATATTGAAGGTTCATGGAGTAAGGATGAAACCTTTGAGTTCAAGGGTGAGATTTATGTGAACCCAGACTATTCATCAGACGTTAAAGTGTTGGCTCCACTCCCTGTTAAGGATGGTGTTGAGTATGGTTTGAGGTCTACTTCAGTGGGTGACCAAATGTTGTATGGAACTGTGAAGTATAAAGTTTCACCAGTTGGTTTTAAAGCAATAGTTTAATTAACAACAAAGAGGTATATTATGGGACAAGTGAAAAGTTTATTGATGGATGTAGAAAACTTTGTATATGACCATTTTGATAATGATGGTCAACAACTAGAATCTTCTCCAGTAATTGTTGCAAAAGCAAAACAGAAGTTTGGTGTATCATTTGGTGAGTATGCCGAAGAGGTTCTGAATGGTGAGGATGATATGTATTCTATGCAACAAGCCGAAGCAGAATATCGTGCAGAACAACAAGGAATGATAAATGTTTAAAGAGGCCATTATTGCACTTGGTCTAATGACTGTTCCCCTTAGTGGATACAGTGATGTGACTCAAGACCTAACTCAAGGACAGAGAGATGAGTTTTACTCTGTCCAGAATCAATGTCTTGCATTGAACGTATATCACGAGGCACGAAATCAAGGAACTGCTGGACGTATGGCAGTAATCCTAGTTACACTTAATCGTGTTAGTGATAAACGGTTTCCTAATACTATATGTGATGTAGTCTATCAAGGCCCACATCGTCCTAGTTGGAAGGGAACTGGTGAGATGATTCCTGTTCGACACAGATGTCAGTTTAGTTGGTATTGTGACGGTAAGTCAGACAAGATATATAATCAAAAACTATTTGATGAGATAAATGACTTGACTTCTATGATAGTTTACGATATGATTAAGGTTGTTGATATCACTGACGGTGCAACACACTATCATGCTGATTATGTCCTACCAGATTGGGCAGCAACAAAAACAAAGACTATTGAAATTGAAGACCATATATTTTACAGGTGGGATTGATGAATATTTTTTATCTTAGTAAGAACATAGAAGAGTGTGCGGCACAGCATGTAGACAGTCATTGTAGTAAAATGATTATCGAATATGCTCAATTGATGTCTACTGCTCATCGTGTCTTGGATGGTGAAATGTATTATGGTAAGACCAAAAACGGACGCAAAATCAAACGATGGAAAGTTCCAGAGGCCGCAAGAGAAAGACTCTTATATAAGGCATCACATGTAAACCATCCATCTGCAATATGGGTTCGTGAGAACGATATGAACTACCGATGGTTATATAAATTGTGGCAACAACTAAATGAAGAGTTTATCTATCGTGGGTTCAAGAACGGTGAGTATCACGAAACTTACAAGAAACTGAAGGGTCAGTTGTGGTTTTCCCCAAAGAATATTACACGAGGCCTTACGACTACACCAATGGCACAAGCAATGCCTGATGATGTAAAGAACCAATGTTCTATTGTTGCATACAGAGATTATTATAATAAGTATAAACAACACCTTGCTAAATGGAGAAACAGACCTATACCAGAGTGGTATTCTGTTGTATAAATAGGTTTATGCTTAGGGAGAAAAGGAATGATACATAAAGTAAGTGAATTGTGTGATAAGATAGACGGTATTAAACGTATGTCAGACCACCTAAGAAAACTAAAATATGAATCCCCCAAAGCATCAAAATTAGAAATAGACAGTTTGATTGAAACAATACAGTCTGACTGTTTTATGGTGTCACAGGATACTGGTGAATATAACAAAAAGTGAAAATTAAATAATGCCCACATATACATTTGAAAATAAAGATACAGGTGAAGCTTTTGAGGTTGATATGAGAATTGCAGAACTCGACCAGTATAAAGAAGACAACCCAAACCTTCAACAAATAATTGTAAGGGCCCCAGCAGTGGTTGGGGGTCTTGGTAGTGGTGGTGTTAAGCCCGGCGGTGGTCTAGATGAAGTATTCGCAAAGGCAGCCGAGGCACACCCAGACACACCTCTTGGTCAACGATATGGTAAAAAGTCAATTAAAGATATTAAGACCAAACAGGTAATCGAAAAACATAGAAAAAAATGGAAGAGTAACTGATGGCTAAAGCAAAAGAAATTCGTTCTGACAATATGGTCAGTGTTAAACCTCTAACGGACAACCAAAAGAAAGCTTGGGATGCCTATAAGAAGGGTAAGAACCTTTTAATGTTTGGTGCGGCAGGGACAGGTAAAACATTCATTTCTTTGCATCTTGCATTGAATGAAGTATTGGACAATCGAACCCCATATGAAACGGTTTACCTAGTTCGTAGTGCAGTTCCAACTCGTGAGATTGGTTTCTTGCCTGGTGATGAGGAAGACAAAACAGCACTGTTCCAAGTTCCATATCAGAACATGGTTAAGTTTATGTTCGAACAACCAAATGAAACTGCATTCAACAATCTTTACGATAGACTAAAGAGTCAAGGAAGTTTGTTCTTTCTTACTACATCATTCTTGCGTGGTATTACATTAGATAATGCAATTATAATTGTAGATGAATGTCAGAATTTGAACTTCCATGAACTTGATTCCATAACAACTCGTGTTGGACAAAACTCAAAAATTCTTTTCTGTGGGGATTTCTTCCAAACAGACTTGAGCAAACAATACGAAAAAGAAGGACTAATGAAGTTTAAAGAAATCTTAGATGCTATGGAAGCATTTGAGACTGTTGAGTTTGGTATTGGTGACATTGTTCGTTCTGGTTTCGTAAAAGAATACTTAATCAATAAAATTAAACTAGGAATAGGATAATGGCGAAATCAATACTAGGTGCAAGTGTTCATGAACCAATTCATAAAAGAACATCTATTGGTGGTAAGAAACCAAAGATGGGTTCTATGAACAAAAACCGTAGACGTTCATATAAAAAATATCGTGGTCAAGGTTGTAGATAAATCTCTTGACTATCTCTCGTAATGTTGTTATAATGCTTATAAATTTGAAAGGTGAAGAATATGTTTACACACAATCCAATCGAAATCCCAGAGGTTTCTACAAAGACAGTAAATCGTAAAAGATTTTATTTAACCCCCGAAGGTGGTATCTTTCCATCTATCACTACAGTTCTTTCTGTTCGTAAGAAAGAAGGACTTGCCAAATGGCGTAAACGTGTGGGTGAAGATGTTGCAAACTACATCTCTCGCACTGCGGCCGCCCGTGGAACTAAGGTTCACAAGATGGTTGAAGACTGTTTGAATAATGAACAAGTAGTCAAAGAAGATTATGACTTTCTTCCTTGGTGTTTGTTCTCACAACTAAAACCAGTTCTTGATGAAAAGGTTAATAATATCTATGCACAAGAGTGTGGTTTGTGGAGTGACAAATATAAAGTTGCTGGACGAGTTGACTGTATTGCAGAATATGAAGGGGTTCCTTCAATCATTGACTTCAAGACTTCTCGTTCCTCTCGTAATGATGAATATAATCTAGACTACTATATCCAAGCATCTGCATATGCAGAGATGTTTGAAGAACGAACTGGAAAAGAGATAGAACAAATTGTTATTCTTTGTGTTACAGAAGATGGACAAGTTCAAGAGTTTGTTAAAGAGAAGCACGAATATCTTCCTCTGTTAGTAGAGACAGTAGAGCAATTCGTGTCTGAATGGGAACAAGAAAATGAAGAAGATAATTCTAACTCTAACTCTAATGCTACTGATGGTGGGAGTTTCTAGTGCATTCGCACAAGAAAAACCAGAACCAGAAGTAATAGAGAAAAAACCGACAGCTCCTCAAAGAGAGGAGAAGGAACCACCTTCTCCAAGTTGGTTTGCAAAACAAATTCAATGCACGACTCCAGAAAAGATTTTGGAAGTCATAAAAAGACATGGAGAAAAACCTATGTTTATGGGACAGGCATACAGTGTCAGTCCTACACAACCACCACTTGGAACACTAATAACTTTTTTCTTTAATCCAGTAACTCTAAGTTGGTCAATAGTTGAAGTTAGAGGACAGGTGGCTTGTTTACTTTCTGTTGGAAGAGGAATTCAGTTTTTACCTCTTGACAAAGGAATAACTTTATAGTATAAATAGAATACAGTTTGTTGATACAATCTGAAAGACGGATAGGACGAGGGTGCGAATCCCTCCGCCTCCACCAAAAGTGCATTACGTCCTACTGCAATAGGAAGTTTTGCAGAACATAGATGGCCCTAATGGGATGTCGAAGTTAATGCATTTTTGATGGGGGCGAATTAGGAATCGACTGACGTAAATAGGAAAGAGTAGAACTGTCGGGTGACTGCGTTATTGGTCAAAAACTATAATTGCAAACGACAATTATGCACCTCAAGGTTTTGCTCTAGCAGCATAATCGGATAGGGTTTCGGTAGGTTTCCTAGTAACAGAATAACCTACCATCTTTTCCCTATAATGGTGAAAGAACGTAGAGATAATTGAAAAAGGGATATACCCAATGAGAAATTTTATTGTAAACAGTTGGAATACTGTAATGAGTTCTGAACATAATCCACTAAGGAATATTCCAGACTTAGGAACACGACATATGATTATGCAAGTATTGGCATGGATGTGGTGTATTGTATTCGCTATTATTGTAGGTAGCATGTGGGCAGGAGTGGTTAGTATGATGATACACACACTATTGCTTGGTGCGGTTGCAGTTACGGTTGCAACATTTGAAACTGCTAAACGCAAACCAGAATATTTTGGTGGGTTTGGTAGAGGCAATGGTGGTGAACACGAATAGGGTGATGCCTTAATACATCCGTGTGAACCCACGGTTAGTTCACGACTAGGAGCAACCAGACTGATATATACTGGCACTGCAATATTGAACGGTGAGGGGTGGGGCCCTGCCCCTCATCACCACTTGAAAGGAATATGATGAACTTAGAAGAATTTGATTTGATGACACCAAAGAAATTTGCGATGCTTATAGAAAATAAAGTGATGGTTGATAAGGGTCAAACTTCCTATATGGATGCAATCTTGGACTACTGTGAAAAGTTCGAAATCGAACCAGACATGATTGCACCCTTGATTTCTAAACCACTTAAAGAAAAAATTGAAGCAGATGCAAGAGAATTAAACTTCTTGCCTCGTGTGGCAACACTACCAGTTTAGGGGTAATTATATTATGGAGTCTTGGGAAGCATACCAAATGTATCTCGGGCTGAAATTGCACTTCAATTCAGACTATGATTATGTGAGATACGGTGGTAAAACCTCTGCAACAAAATCCTCATTCTTAAAAAGAAGAGATAGAAACTTTTTTGCTCGTGTTGCAAGAAAGTATGGTTCATCTACTAAAGAATATTTTGTGAGCAATTTCGTGGTTAGTCCAAAGGGATGGCTCGGAGACTTTAATGAAGACAACTATAATAAGTGGAAGAAATATAGACAATCATTAACCTATAATTTTATATCAGATATGGGATTTTTATTTTCGCAAGTTGACAATTTTAATTCAATTTTCTCTTGCCAAAACGGTCAACATCCTGTATTATTAAAGAACTTCCTCGCAAAGAGGATTAGTTTGGAAACGCTGGTAATTCTACAGGGATTACTTAACTATGTTCAACGATGGGATAAGGAACTACAAGATGATTTAGTATATCCAGATGCAAGACGATTAATCGTCAAATACGCTGCATTTCTTGACTTTGATGAAGAGAAATGTAAAACGAAACTTCTTAAGCTAACTAAGGAGACCTTCTGATGGAAAGTGTTAAAGAAATTTTGACACATGAAGAACTTATTCGGGAACGAGATTTCTATCGAGCAAAACTCGTAGAGAGCAACACTCGTATTAAGTCTTTAGAGTTTGATAATGCAGAATTGGTAAAACGTGACCAACTCACAACCAAACGCATTAGTGAACTTGCGAACAAAAGTTCGAACCGTCCTCGTTTTAATAAGAGGAAGTAAACGCAACAACGGCAGTTGCATAGATTGTAGCTGCCGTTGTTATTAATAGGATAATATATAATGACCTACCCAATTAAAGTAACTGACAATCAGTGGATTGTTCAAGTCCTAAAAGACGGCAAGACGAAAGAACTATATATTAAATTCCCAGAGGGTTCTATTGACCAAGTGGGCTGGGATATTGGTGATACACTTATATGGGAAGAACTACCAACAGGTGGTTATTCATTGCGAAAGGATAATGATGGAAGAGAATAAAGGAATAAATCCAATGCTAACAACTGCAAGACTGATTAGTTACAGTCAGACGGATGAGGATTCGTTATTTGTAGGAAAAGACATTCAAGAACTTATTGCATATTGTGCTCGAGTATCTAATCCAGCAAATCAGATGAATCATGAGACTTCTGAAAAACTAATTCAATATCTAGTTAAACACAAACACTGGAGTCCACTTGAAATGGTCAGTGCTTGTATTGAGATTGAAACAACTCGTGACATTGCTCACCAGATTGTTCGACATCGTTCATTTTCATTTCAAGAATTTTCTCAACGATATGCAGAACCTTCTGCAATGGGTAATGAGTTTGTTACTAGAGAATGTAGATTACAGGACACTAAGAACAGACAGAACTCTATCGAAATAGAAACAGACCCATCTATTCAAGAGAATGCAAAGATGTCAGACTTGATTATCGAATGGGGACGCAGACAACATGGAGTAATCAATCAGGCAAGAGCATGCTACCAGTGGGCAATTGACAATGGTATTGCAAAGGAACAGGCTCGTGCAGTTCTACCAGAAGGGTTGACAAAGACACGACTTTATGCAAATGGAACATTGCGGTCTTGGATTCATTACATTGAATTACGTTCTGAAAACGGAACACAAAAGGAGCATATGGAAGTTGCACAAAAGTGTGCAAAAGAAATTGCTAAAATATTTCCATTAATGGAGAGACTATAAAATGCATAAATTTAGTATGAAAGGTTTAGACGGAAACAGTGTTGAATTCAGTATCCCATTGGATGCAGATTTAACAGAGATGCTTGAACAATTTACCTTATACTTGAAGGCAATTGGATATCCAGTGCCTGAAGGAGAAGTTCTTGACTTTTCCCCAGAAAATGGTTATAGTGATAAAGGTTGGGACAAAATTCTTGAAGACAGTGTTTCAGAGACAAAACCAAAAAGTCTTTGGGATGCAACACCACAAGAGTGGAACCAAGCTTCTTATAATCTAAAGGTAAAATACGAAGGTATTAGTGAATAAAGTTTTTGTAATAGGTAATGGAGAAAGTCGTAAGGGTGTAGACCTAGATAGACTGCAACAACATGGTAAGGTTTATGGTTGTAATGCATTGTATCGTGACTTTACTCCAGATGCCTTAGTATGTGTTGATAGTGCAATGATACATGAAGTTTATTCTTCTGGTTATTGTTCTGATAACAAAGCATACTTTAGAGCATGGAATAAATTACCAGCATATATCTACTCTGATATGGTAAACCTAGATAGTATGATGGATTGGCCTATGGGGGTATTCAATTCTAACGAAAGAGGTGATAAGACTGAATTCGTTTTACATGGAACAGACCCAAACCAAATTCATGCATATTATGAAAAACTTGTTCAGAAACATCAAATAAAAGATGATTCTGAAAAAGAAAGAATTCGTCAACTTATGGGAAAACACGGTATGTGGGTAACATGGGTTGAGAATAAAGATTGGGCATCATCTATCCCTATGGGTATAGAGGGATGGTCAGCTGGCCCAATCGCAGTCAATCTTGCCTGTCTATTGGAAGAACCCAAGGATGTATATCTAATTGGGTTTGACATGGACAGTAAGGATGGACTTGTAAACAATGTATATAAAGGAACTGATAATTATGTATCAAGTGATTCACCAGAAACCCTTAATATTAATTGGTTACGACAGCATAAACAAAACTTTGAGTGGTTCCCTAACGTGAACTTCTGGAAGGTCGGTTCCAAACCACTTGAGTGGGATGGTATTGATAATCTTAAATTTCTTGAAAAACCTCTTGACTTTTAAGGTGTTATACTGTATAAATAGCTTATATACGATGAATAATGTGAAATACTTAAACATACGAAAATACATATAAACATAAGGAGAAAAAATATGTCAATCTCAGCACTACGCAACCAGAACTCTCTGGATAAACTTTTGCAACAAGTCCAAAAGGACGAATCACCAGCTACAGAAAAGAAGTCCTATGTGGATGAACGTCTGTGGAAACCACAGGTGGACAAGGCAGGTAACGGTTATGCAGTAATTCGTTTCCTACCAGCACCTACAGGTGAAGACCTACCGTGGGTTCGTGTATGGAATCACGCATTCCAAGGCCCTACTGGTCAGTGGTTCATTGAGAACTCTCTTACAACTCTAAATCAGAAAGACCCTGTGTCTGAGTATAATACTCAACTATGGAACTCTGGTATTGAGAGTGATAAAGAGATTGCTCGTAAACAGAAGCGAAAGTTGAAGTATTACTCTAACATTTATGTTGTGAGTGACCCTTCTAATCCAGAAAATGAGGGAAAGATTTTTCTTTACGGATACGGTAAGAAAATCTTTGATAAGTTGATGGAAGCTATGCAACCAGCATTTGAGGACGAAACTGCAATCAACCCATTTGATTTTTGGGAAGGTGCAAACTTCAAATTGAAGATTCGCAAGGTAGACGGTTATTGGAACTATGATAAGTCAGAGTTCGAATCGGGTTCTGCTCTAAATAATGATGATGCTGCTTTGGAGGCTATCTACAACAAACAATACTCATTGCAAGAGTTTCTTGCTCCAACAAACTTCAAATCATATGATGAGTTGAAGACACGTTTGGATGCAGTTCTCACTGGTTCTGTTACAACAGGTAAGACTGCTGCTCAGATGGTGGAAGAAGATACGACTGACTTCACACCTCAGTTCAAATCTGAACCAACACCAGAGCCTGCATCTGCATCGGCAGACAATGATGATGCAATGTCATACTTTGAAAAGTTGGCAAACGAGTAAAAGGTATACTAGGTAAATATCCTTGGTGTGCAGTAAGACCTTAACCATAGGTAGATAACACCACACTGAAAAGACTAGGTAGTAAGTAAGACGAAGGGGGGCATTTCTGAGGAAGTGTCCCCCTTTTTTTGTGTCTATACTATTCTTCCTGCCCTAAATTATAGATGGTATAAATAGGTATGTGATACCTATCACAAAAAATCGAGTGAGAGAGAGTTGGGCCACACTCCCCAACATATAAAAATATGGATTTTCTAACACTAATAAAAGATGTTGGATTCCCAATCGCTGGTGCATTGGCCGCCGGTTATTTTGTGTTTCTGACGATTAGCTTCATATTAAAAGGTGTAACAGGTGGTGTAAATTCTTTGAAAAACATCATCCAAGCACTAGATAATCGTGTGCAGACTATGAACAATGATTTGGTTAAGATAGATGTTTTGATGAGTCATGCATTTAAAATCAAACCAAACATTGACCGTATAGCTGCGAATGAAGGTAAGGAAGACGCAAGGAGAGATTAGTGGAAACTGAACTAGTATCTGCAATTAAGGACTTTGGATTTCCTGTTATTGCCGCTCTTGGTATGGGATACTTTGTATTCTTCATATGGAAGTGGGTAACTGAAACAATAGACCCTGTAATTGGAGATGCACAGAAAACACTAATTGCGTTAGTTGATAGAGTCCGAATGTTAGATAATGACATGATAAGATTGAATACAAAACTTTCCATGTTATTAGAGCATTATGAAAAAACAGGGGAACCAATTAATGGTGACCTCAAGGAGATATTGAAAAAATATGGTTCAGTTAGCAAAGAATTTGACAAAGGTGTGTCTACTAAGTCTGATAATAACAACGCAGAGTAGTGCAGGCGAATTAACTTTTGGTTTTGACAACCCTTCCTTTAACGGTAATGGATACAGTGCTCATGTATTGAGTATTGAACAATTACAGTTTAATCGTAAAAAAGAATTAAAAGACGAGCAGGCTGCCGAACAGAGGCGGTTAGAGAGAGAAGCAGAGAACGAAACTATTGCAAAGTTTCTTAATAATGTCGAATCTCGTATATATGCACAATTGTCTAAACAAATGGTGGACAACATGTTCACCGATAATGGTGATACGTCTGGAACAGCCGAAATTGATGGTGCAACTATCAAATGGGTAAAAGATGAAACCTCTGGAACTATCACTATACAAATTACAGAAGAGGATGGAACCTTCACAGAAGTGATTGTTCCTATAGATGGTTTTGGATTCTAATGAAAAATATTGTCGTAATACTATTCATGGTTTTAGTGAGTGGGTGTTCAACATTACACCCAACAGATTGGGAACCTGCTAAGGCAGTAACAAGTGTTCCAATTGAAAACCAACTTGAAATATTACCAGAACTAGATGGTAATAAGATTACTATCGCAGTTTATGATTTTACTGATAAAACAGGACAACGTAAACCTAGTGAGCGTTTCAGTAATTTATCAAGTGCAGTCACACAGGGGGCTGATGTTTGGGTAATTGATGCACTACAGAAAGCAGGGCAAGGAAGTTGGTTTATTGTAGTAGAAAGAAGTGGATTAGATAATCTGGTTAAAGAAAGACAGATTATTAAATCTACAAGAGAAGTTTATGATGGAGAGAGTGCAGTAAATCTCAAACCACTATTGTTTGCTGGTTTATTGTTAGAAGGTGGAGTTGTTGGTTATGATTCAAATACTACCTCTGGTGGTATGGGTGCAAGATATTTCGGTATTGGTGCTGACACACAATACAGAACCGACCAAGTAACAGTTGCAATGAGAATTGTTTCTGTTCAGACAGGGGAAGTATTATTGAGTGTTGCTACCGAGAAGACTATTGCTAGTTACGCATCTGGAACTGATGTGTTTCGGTTCTTAGATATGGGAACAAAGGCATTAGAAATTGAAGCCGGTTCAGCAGTTAATGAACCTACAAATTATGCAGTGCGGGCTGCAATTGAAGAAGCAGTTCGTTTATTAATAACCAAAGGGGAAGAAAAATCTCTGTGGAAGTTTAAAACCGCAGAAACCCTAAAAATGGAGAAAGATGGTGAAACATAAAAAACATATAGTCACCTCTTTTGTTATGTTACTTACATTATGTTTTATTCCTAGTTTTGCTCAAAGTAATGACATCTACATTGACCAAGCTGGTGATGGGTTAGACTTAGATATTACACAAGATGGAGCAGGAAATGTTATCGGAACATCTACTACAGATGTTACTCTATCTGGTGATGATATGACTTTTAGTATAACTCAAACTGGTGACAATAATATTATTGCAGCAGTTATCAAAGGTTCTACTTACACTGGAACATGGAGCTTTACTGGTGATAACAACGAAGTAGATTTACTTTGTTCAAGCACTGCAACTGGCGATTGTGACGATGTGACTTTAAACATTACTACAACTGGAGATGATAATGACTTCACTTTTAAGATTGGTGAATCGAGCACTTCTGATGATACTAGTGTTTCATTTACTGTTACTGGTGATAACAATATCATTGATTCTACGGTTAATGGTCAGAACGCATCATTAGTTGTAACTCTGGATAATAGTGCATCATTGTCTACTAATTCAACAGCAGGGGATGAAGGTGTTGCAATAACAACTTCACAAACTGGTGATGGAGTGCATGGACACGGTATTACATTGGACATCACTGGTGGTGGTGGAACAATTGATATCACACAAGATGGACTAAACGATAATATTATAGACCTTACAATTGATGGTGATAACTTTGATGTGGACATTACTCAAGACGATTAGCATACTTCTGATTCTATCCTTTCCCGCTTATGCTAAGATTGGGGATGTGATAGAACAGGAGGGTGTTACCAACATTGAAAGAAAAGATGGAGATAAGTTTCAAAGCATTGAAAAGGATTTCAATGTCGAATCTTATGATGTTGTAAAAACAAAAAATGGTAGAACGGCCATTGAGTTTTTGGATGAAACACGAGTTGATGTTACTGAAAATTCTAAATTGGTTATTGATGAGTTTGTGTATGACCCTAATACAAAGACAGGTTCATTATCACTTAAATCATCATTTGGAACTGTAAGATATGCGTCTGGACAAATCGCAAAGAATTCCAGACAGAATGTGAAG